>OIZP01000594.1_pt1 | contig 22225 bp, 24 predicted proteins | sample 1588531 | NCBI WGS metagenome assembly OIZP01 (sample SAMN03283283) | human gut metagenome | biome: human-associated habitat; material: feces | host: Homo sapiens | place: Peru | collected 2012
CTATTCGATTTTAAAAGAAAAGACTGTTAACATTTAGTTTGTCAACAGTCTGAAGCAGACTTTGGTCTGCTTTTTTCAGAAACAATAGGTTTTATATGTTTATAGATGTACAGTTAAAAATAGTACAAATAAAGTTTCTTACAGACTAAATAGTAGTATACAGATATTTAAAACTATAAAGTTGTATAAAAAAATACTTAAACAGCTAAAATAGGTTTTATCAAGCCTCTACACATATCATCCTATATAAATATAGGGTATAATAGTAATTGAAATTTGATGCAATATATAAAGGTTTTATGTAGGGTATATTGACGAGTTTACAAATAAATGGTAATTTGTACATTGACAAAAAAAGGAAGGGATAAAATGCACAGGTTTAAAGATAATCGAGTGATGTATCAGCGTATGTTGTTCTTGATGATCTTAGATGCGATGTTTACCGTACTTGCTTCGTTTGTGGCCGTTTTTACAAGAATGGAGTTCAAAATTGATTGGTGGGTATGGAATAACTATTTAGAGATTATTGGGATTGATATATTAATTACGCTTGTTGTTTATTATGTATTTAGGCTTTATAAAAGTATGTGGAGGTATGCTTCTATTGTAGAGGTCAGACGATTGCTTCTAGCAGTTATCTGTTCTGATTTTTTCAGAATGCTTCTCTATGTATTTGTATTAAGGGTAGAACTGCCACGTTCATGGTATATTCTTGAACCATGTATGCTTCTTATATTGAGTTCTACTTTGCGTTTCTTATATCGTGGAATGCGTTCAATGAAAAATGACAGTCCACTATTTGAACAGGACAAGCATTTAATCAATGTAATGATTATAGGAGCTGGGGAAGCAGGTAATGTGCTTCTTAGAGAAATCAAGAGAAGTTCTCATCTTCCAATGAAGGTTGTATGCTTCATTGATGATGATCCGCTTAAACAGGGTTATTATATGAATGATGTACCGATTGCGGGTGATAGGAATGCCATTGGAGAGATGGTTAAGAAGTATGAGGTCGATGAGATTTATATTGCATTACCATCTGTCTCTATCAATCAAAGAAGAGAATTGATGAATATCTGTAATGATACAGGATGTAAGATCAAGATTCTGCCAGGTATTTATCAGCTGATGAATGGGGAAGTGAAGGTTTCTAAACTTAGAAATGTTGAGATTGAAGACCTTTTAGGAAGAGATCCGATTTCAGTTAATATGAATCAGATTGCCTCATATGTAGAAAATAGAACAGTTATGGTGACTGGTGGCGGAGGGTCTATTGGTAGTGAGTTATGTAGACAGGTCGCTGCGAGACATCCAAGAAAATTGATTATTGTAGATATTTATGAGAATAATGCCTATGATATTCAGATGGAATTAAGAAATGCACATCCAGAATTGAAGTTAGATGTACGTATTGCATCTATTCGTGATGGAGAAAAGATTGATGCTTTATTTAATGAATTAAGACCTGAAGTGGTGTATCATGCAGCCGCCCATAAGCATGTACCACTTATGGAGGATTCTCCTAATGAAGCAATTAAAAACAATGTCTTTGGTACTTTGAATGTCGTAAGAGCTGCAGACAAGTATCATGTTAAGCGTTTTGTACAGATTTCTACAGATAAAGCAGTTAATCCAACCAATATCATGGGGGCAAGTAAACGTATGTGCGAGATGATTATTCAGGCATACAGCCGTCATTCTCGTACGGTATTTACAGCTGTAAGATTTGGGAATGTATTAGGATCTAATGGTTCTGTTATTCCTTTATTTAAGAAGCAGATTGCACATGGTGGACCTGTGACAGTGACTGATAAGAATATTATCCGTTATTTCATGACTATTCCAGAAGCTGTATCACTTGTAATGCAGGCAGGTATATTTGCGAAAGGTGGAGAAATATTCGTCCTAGATATGGGAGAACCAGTGAAGATTGATGATCTGGCAAGAAATCTAATCAAGTTATCTGGCTTTACTCCTGATGTAGATATTCCAATCATCTATACAGGACTAAGACCTGGTGAAAAGCTTTATGAAGAATTATTAATGGATGAAGAAGGGTTACAGAAGACCGAGAATGGTTCTATTTTCATTGGTCATCCTCTAGATTTTGATGAAGAAGTTTATTTTGAAAAGTTACATCATCTAAGAGGTACGATTGATGATATGCATCAAGATGCAATCCGTGATGAAGTACAGAAGATTGTCTCTACTTATCATCCAGAATTAGGGGGAAAATAATGGAACAGAATACAAGAGATATACATGGTATCAAGTTCATCAGAGATGAAGATTTCATCTTAAGAGAAATTGCCGGTGAAGCCGTTCTTGTACCAGTAGGAGAAAATACAGAATTATCTAATTCTATTATTTCATTGAATGAAACAAGTGTCTTCTTATGGAAACTCTTTGATCATCCAGTGACTTATGATGAAGTATTAGATGAAGTATATAAAGAATATGAAGACCCTGAAGGAACAATCAGAATTGATGTATTGTCATTCATTAACGATTTTGTCGCTCATGGTTTAATTAAGGAAGTTGAATAATCAACTTCTTTTTATTTTCACATATATATGTTGTGATAATATGTGATAGATTTAGGTAATTGTGTAAATTATTTTTTTGTGTTAACATGACGATGTAAGGAATTTCATTATGAAGGGAGAAAATCAAATGAATCAGTCACAAAGCGTATTAGATTGCATTACTGTCCTTTATGATCAATTATTTGATGCAGAAAAGAAGATTGCGAAGTTCATACTTAATAATCCTAAAAAAGTAGTTGATATGACTGTATCTGAACTTGCAGAAATAAGTGATGTGTCTATTGCGTCTGTATCAAGATTTTGTCGTAAGGTGGGTTTAAAAGGTTTTGCCCAGTTAAAAATATCTTTAGCCCAGGAACTTGTAGATACGCATAAGAGTGGAGAAATATCTAATGAAATTTCAGTAGATAATATTTCACAGTCTTTACAGAATATTCTCGCAAATAAGATTACTGAACTCAAGCAGACAGTCAATCTTATTAACACAGACGAATTTAGAGAGATTCTAGAGGGTATTAGAGATGCCTCTAGAGTGCAGGTGATAGCAGTAGGAAATACGATTCCTGTAGCCATTGATGCAGCTTTTAAGTTCAATGAATTAGGTATACCAACAACTGCAGGAACGATCTGGGAAACTCAGCTCTCTTACTCTTTTACTTTGGGTAAGGGAGATGTCTTAATAGCCATCAGTAACTCAGGAGAATCAGATAAAGTATTAGAAGCAGTTAAAATCGCAAATAACAATAAAGCAATGACAATAGGTATTACTAATAGTCCTCACTCAGCGATTGGTGAAGAAGTCCAATATCATATAACAACAGCAACTCGTGAAAAGCTTTTCCTTGATGAATTCTGTTTCTCTAGAGTTTCAGCAAGTACAGTAATAGAGATTATCTTCTTGTTCTTGACAGAAATGATAGAAAACTCACATAAATCCATGATCAAGTGTGAAGAAATGTTTGCGGTAGATAAAAGATAATAACAGGATGGACAGTCTAGATGGCTGTCCGTTTTTGTATGATGGGATTGACTTATAAACGTTTGATAGTTATAATTTAATTGAAATTCGGCAAAAACAACATATGCCGAAAATAAAGTAAAAAAGTGAGGTGGTTTGTATGTCTGATAAGGAATTAATATCTAGTAATCAAATGATTGTATCTGTTGATGAACTTAAAGAAAAAGGATTTAGTCTTTATAAGATTAATCAGCTTGTAGAACAAGGACTTCTAAGAAAACTGAATAAAAAATTCTATGAGAACACCAATTTTCAAGGAGCTGAGTCTGATTTTTATTATGCTTATGCATATGTTCCGTTTGGGGTTATTTGTCTAATGAGTGCTGCAGTTTTTTATGATCTCACCACATATAGACCAGATGGAATAGATGTGGCTATTCAAAGAAAAGCGAGAGTCTCTACTCTTCCAGACTGGCCTGAGATACAGTTGTATTATTATACGGATGATAGATATGAATTAGGAATAGAAACAATTGAAGATGGTAGTAATAGGTTCCATATTTACAATGTAGAAAAGACTGTAGTAGATATTGTTTTTTATCGTGAGAAGATTGGGATAGAAGAAACAAAAGAAATACTGATAAATTATCTAAAAAGAAGTAACAGAAATCTTAATCAGCTTATTCGCTATGCTGATCAAATGAAGTGTGGAGATATAATGAGAAATTATTTGGAGGTACTTGTTTGATGAATGCTGAGTCAGTAAAAGCACGATTGAAAAATATTGCTGTAAAAGATGGTGGAACTATGCAAGATAAACTTATTGCTGATCGTGCTTATAGATGGTTTATGTTAGGAGATTATTCTATTAAGGGAAAAGAAAATGATACTATAGTAGACTAATGAGTCTAAGATATTTAGGAATCGATAACACATATAGTATGACGATGATGTTTTTGCATCTAATCGTCATACTTTTTTGTTTTTATCTACTAAAAAATACGTAAAATATTTACGTGAAACATATTGACAAAGAAAACCTTTACATAATATAATGAGGTCGGAAAAATATTTTTACAGAAAAAGGAGACCATGTAAATGATTTACACAATTACATTTAATCCAGCATTAGATTATGTTATCACAGTTGATCATTTCCAGAAGGGAATTGTCAACAGAGTATGTGAAGAACATATCTTCTGTGGAGGTAAGGGTATTAATGTTTCAGCCATCCTTAAGGAACTTGGTTATGAATCTCAGGCTTTAGGGTTTGTAGCAGGTTTTACTGGTGATGAAATTGTGCGTCGTGCGAAGAGCGAGTATGATATCAATACTGATTTCATCAAGGTTGAAAAAGGTATGTCACGTATTAATGTAAAGATGCGTAGTGATGAAGAAACAGAAATCAATGGTATGGGACCTATGATCACTGATGAAGATGTAGCAAAGCTTTTTAAAAAGCTTGATACATTAAAAGAAGGAGATGTCCTTGTTCTTTCTGGTTCTATTCCTAAGTGCATCAGTCCTAGAATCTATGAAGAAATTCTAGAAAGATTACAGAACAAAGGTATCTTATTTGTCGTTGATGCAACGGGACAGTTACTAGTGAATGTATTGGCTTATCATCCATTCTTAATTAAGCCAAACAATCATGAGATTGAAGAAATCTTTGATGTAAAACTAGAAACAGAAGAAGATCTAGTCATGTATGCGAATAAGCTACAGGAAATGGGTGCACGTAATGTCTTGATTTCACTTGCAGGTGATGGTTCTTTACTTGTAGATGAAAATGGTGGAACACACCGTTTAGGTGTCTGCAAAGGTACAGTAAAGAATTCAGTTGGTGCAGGTGATTCTATGGTAGCTGGTTTTGTGGCTGGTTATCTCAATAATGGGGATTATGATGAAGCATTGGCTCTAGGTACAGCATGTGGTGGAGCAACTGCTTTCTCATATTCATTAGCAAAAAGAGACTTCATTGATGAATGTCTCGCACAATTGAAGGGAGAATAACATGAAAATTACTGAGTTATTGGACTTAAAGGGCATTGAACTTGGTGTCTCTGTAGGTTCAAAAGAAGAAGCAATTAACAAACTTGTTGACTTGATGTGTGCAACTGGCAAGATTTCAGACAAAGATGCATACAAAGAAGGTATCTTAGCACGTGAAGCATTAACTTCTACTGGTATTGGTGAAGGAATTGCTATTCCTCACGCACAGGTAGCAGCCGTTAAAGCTCCAGGGTTAGCAGCAATGACTGTGCCTGATGGTGTAGACTATGAATCATTGGATGGTCAGCCTGCTCACCTATTCTTTATGATTGCGGCACCAGCCGATGGTGGAAGCACTCATTTACAGGCATTAGCTAAACTATCAGCATTATTAATGGATGAAGGTTTCCGTCAGGATTTATTAAATGCGAAGACTCCAGAAGAATTCTTAAGCAAGATCGATAAGAAGGAAGCTGAAAAAGATGCTGAAGAAGCTGCAGAAGCAGCTGCACCAGTAGTGACTGGTTATAAAGTATTAGCGGTTACTGCATGTCCTACAGGTATTGCTCATACTTTCATGGCTGCAGAAAACTTAACTAAAGCAGGTGAAAAGCTTGGTGTACCACTAAAAGCTGAAACAAACGGTTCTGAAGGTGTCGGAAATGCGTTAACTGCAGAAGAAATCGCATCATGTGATGGTATTATCGTTGCTGCAGATAAGAATGTAGAAATGGCTCGTTTTGATGGTAAGCCAGTTCTTACAGTACCTGTTACTGAAGGTATCCGTAATCCTGAAGAATTAATCAATAAGATTGAAAACGGTGAAGCACCAATCTATCATGCAAGTGCAGATGCGAAAGAAGCAGCTGCTTCAGGTGAAAGTGCTGGTAGAAGTTTCTATAAGCACTTAATGAATGGTGTATCTCATATGTTACCATTCGTTGTAGCTGGTGGTATCATGATTGCCATCTCATTCTTAGTAGATGATAAGAGCGCAGGAGCTAAGTTTGGTTCATCAACTCCTCTTGCTGCTTGGTTCAATAACATGGGTAACGTATCATTTGGTATGATGTTACCAATCCTTTCTGGATTTATCGCAATGTCAATTGCAGACCGTCCAGGTTTAGCTGTAGGTTTCGCAGGTGGTTTACTTGCAAAATCTGGTGCTACTTTCTTAGATCCTAGTGCTGCAAAAGTTGCTGCAACTCCAGGTTTCTTAGGAGCATTATTATATGGTTTCGTAGCTGGTTATATCATTCTATTCTTAAAGAAGTTATTTAAAGGCTTACCAAAATCATTAGATGGTGTTAAACCTATTCTTTTATACCCATTACTTGGTGTATTCTGTATGGCTGTATTTGCAAGTGCCATCAACCCATTAATGTCTATCATTAACCAGGCTTTAACTAACTTCCTTAGTGGTTTAGGTAACTATGGTATTATTCTTGGTGTTGTAGCTGGTGGTATGATGTCTATCGATATGGGTGGACCATTCAATAAGGCAGCTTATGTAACAGCAACTGGTTTACTTGCAAGTGGTAACTATATCTTAATGGCAGCTGTCATGGCTGGTGGTATGGTACCTCCTCTAGCAATCGCTTTATCTACTACATTCTTCAAGAATAAGTGGACTGAAGATGAAAGAAATGCTGGTTTAGTAAACTATATCATGGGATTATCTTTCATTTCTGAAGGTGCTATTCCATTTGCAGCTAATGATCCAATCCATGTTATTCCATCATGCGTTATTGGTTCAGCTGTCGCTGGTGGTTTATCAGTCGCATTCAATTGTCAGTTAAGAGCACCTCATGGTGGTGTATTCGTTATCGCAACTGTAAGCAACTGGCCATTATACTTACTTGCTATTGCAGCAGGTGCAGTAGTAGGATGCTTAATTCTTTCTACATTAAAGAAAGCTAAATAGTGATTATGAAGTGTCAGATAAACTGGCACTTTTTATTATACATTAACAGTCAAAATGTAAAAAATGTTACAGAGAAGTGTAATGAATAGTGAAAATATGTTGTAAAAAGATGGGGGTATGGTAGAATTTCATTTGTCTTTCTAAAAAAAGACATAATATCGAAAAAAGGGGGAAAACAAATATGAAAAAATGGACAAGACCAGTAGTTGTAGAAGAACAGTTTACAGCTAATTCTAATGTCAGTGTATGCTACAGCTTAGTTTGTACATTACCTGGCAAGGATCCTTATACTGAAGATGGTTCATCTAATTCATTTATTACAGAATCTAAAGTTAAAGATAGAGGTTCAATCCACTCAATTTGGGGAGAACAATCTTTCCGTTGGGAAGAAAAGCATAATTCTAACTGTTCTTTACCTGCGCGTTATAACGAAGATACTGGCGTGTTTAAAGAATCAGGTGGTAATGCTGCTCAGGTTTCAAATATCAGAATTGATAAAGCAAATCCAGCTGCAGATGGTAGATATCCTGCAATTTGGACAAGTAGTTATATAGGATTAGATTATCATCATATGGGATATGCAGTAGATGATTCTGTTGGTCATCCACTTAGATCTTAATATATGAAGTATAGAAGGTGGTGAAAGCTGCCTTTTTTTATTTGAGAGATAAAGATGATAGTATTACATATGATAATAAGAATTTTCCTTAATCTGTAACACTGATGATGGAATACGGCTTCTTATCAAAAGTGTTTCAAAAAAAGTAACATTTAACAATTGAAAAATATTGTAAAAAGAATGTGATATGTTAAAATAACACTTGTCTGCCTATAGAGCGGCAGATTATTTCAAAAGTGAAAGGGGGGGAAAATGAATATGAAGAAATGGACAACTCCAATGGCAATCGAAGAAAACATCGCTGCTAATGTTTCCGTTGCAGAAACTGTATGTTATAAGTTAGGTTGTGATATTGGTGCAGCAAATGAATATGAAAAGAGTCAGGGACATTGGAATATTCATCATGGTATGAATGGATGTGGAAATGCTGATAAGCAGGTTATTACGGTTGATACATCAACAAATACTATTACTGGTATGAAAGAAATTTATAATGGTGATGGTAATGGCAAGACATATATCTATCCATGTAGTTTTTATGATAGTGAGTTCAAAACTGTTATTGATAAAATACCTTATACACCTAATAAAAAAGTCTATTGGCAAACAACAGATACAGCTGGTAGAGTATATCATCACCAGGGTACCATCACACTAATTACTGCATCACATCCAAATAGATCTTAAACTATAAAACATTGAAAAAGCTTATGAAATATATTAATATTTCAGTAAGCTTTTTTATTTTGGAATGAAGGGGAGAATTATATGGAACCAATGGAAGATGCCAATACCGTCGAAAGGATGCTTATTCACAAGGCTGCAAGTGTTAAATCACCTGCCAACGGTAGTATAGAACTATTACCTCTATGCAATATGAACTGTGATATGTGTTATGTTCATTTAACTCATAAACAATTAGAAGAAGCAGGAGGAAGAATTCATACAGGTAAAGAATGGTTAGAAATAGGGAAACAGATGGTAGAGAATGGAACACTATTCTTATTACTTACTGGTGGAGAATCATTACTACATCCTGATTTTAAAGAAATCTATTTAGGTCTTAAAAAGATGGGGATTGTTATTACGATTAATACGAATGCGACACTCATAGATGAATCATGGGTAGAATTCTTTAAACAGCATATGCCTAGACGTATTAATATTACTTTATATGGCTCTAGTAATGAGACATATGAAAGATTATGTCATTATAAGAATGGTTATGATAAGGTTATGAACTCTATTAAGATGTTACAGGAAGCAGATATTCCTGTAAGAGTAGGTTTCTCTCTTGCAAAGAATAACCAGAAGGACGCAGGAGATGTATTAAAGATGGTCACTGATATGGATATTCCAATCTCATTTGATACATATATGCTTCCTGCAACACGTGAAAGAAAGTTACCTTATAATCAACAGGCAAGACTTGCACCAGAAGATGCAGCTCTTACTTTCGCTCATAATCTAGATAAGATTGATTCTATTGATCATGTTGAAGAGTATGTGAATAAACAGCTTAAGTTAGTAGAAGATAGAGTGATTGGTAAAGAACAGGAAGGACAAATGGAATGTCTGGCTGGAAGATGTTCTTATACAGTAAACTGGCAGGGTGAAATGCATCCATGTGTTATTTTGACTGCACCTACCGCAAATGTCTTTGAGGTGGGCTTTAAACAGGCCTGGGAGACTGTTTCTGATGGGTGTTCAAAGATCAGATTATATTCTGGATGTTCTGTATGTAAATTAAAGCCTATTTGTCGTACATGTGCTGCAAGTCATTTGTTAGAATCTGGCAGTTATATGGGTAAACCAGAATATATGTGTACCTATACAGAAACACTTTATGAAGAATATAAGAGAATGAAGAAGGATTTCGAGAAGTAAGAATTACTCTTACTTCTTTTTGTCCTTATACATAAGTTCTCTACAAATATATAAAATATTATGGTAGAATGGCAATAACTATCGGAAAGGAGTAATTATGGAACGTATATATACGATTGGAACTTTCACATTTAAGTTGATCTATGATGAGAAGTTAATAAAGATTCCTCCTAACTTTCAAATATTTGAAAGTCAGGAAGAACCTGAATATACATATGAGTTTATAGTAAGTGAGACACTACCACAAATAGAAGGGAGAGTAGTCTCTCAAAGGGATGAGTTATTAATCCTTGATTGTGATGGGTTAGAAACAAGATATCTAGGTATTAAGGGTAGTGATTGGTATTATGGGGTGTATCAAGAATTAACACCTCATAGTGCAAGATCTATTATTCTAAAAGATACTTTAGGAGAATTGTATGTAGACCCATTCTTCTGTTCTTTCTTCTCTTTAGAGAAGAAGTTATTAGAGAAGGATGCATTAGTGCTTCATTGCAGTTATATGCAGTATAAGGATTATGCGATTTTATTCTCAGCACCTAGTGGTACAGGTAAGACAACACAGGCGACATTATGGGAAGAATATAAAGGATCCCATGTAGTGAATGGTGATAAGGGGTTACTTATGAAGGATGATGGTGTATGGACAGCCCATGGATGGCCTGTATGTGGGTCTAGTGGTGTATGTCATAATAAGAATGTCCCTATTAAGTGTGTTGTGATGTTATCTCAGGAAAAAGAAAATAAGATAGAGAGATTAAGTCCTATAGCTGCTTTTAAGGAAGCCTATAGTCAGCTCACAGTGAATAGATGGGATAAGAGAAGTGTACTTAAGTCTATGGATTTATTACAGGATTTAATAGACAATGTGCCTTTCTATCATCTAGGATGTACTATTTCTAAGGAAGCTGTAGAAACTCTAGAGAAGGTCTTATAATGAAGAAGAAGGTTATAAGCTGTATTGTGATGTTATGTATGTGTATTGTGTTAGGAAGTGGTTATTTAGTGTATGAGTCTTATTACACAATTGATGTGACACAATACACAATGAAATCAGATAAGATTCATAGCCCTGTTAATATTGTCATGATAGCAGATGTTCATGATAATCATACAAAGATTAAGAAACAGGTTATAAATAAGATTAAGAAGTTAAAGCCTGATTTGATTATGTGTGTAGGGGATATTATTGATAATGAATCTAAGAGTGATCAAAGTACACTTGATTTCTTACATTCATTAGTGGGTATAGCACCTGTTTATATGAGTTATGGAAACCATGAGTTGGAGTATTATAGTCATCATGCTTTCCAGATAGAGAATATTAAAAGTACGGGTGTACACTTCTTAGATGAAAGTTATGAAGACATAACAGTGAAAGGTAATAGTATAAGAGTAGGTGGTATATATGATTATGCCTTCAGTAATGAAGATGGGGGTATAAGTAAAAAGTCCATGCACAATAATCATGTCTATCGTTACTTAAGTACATTTAATAAAACAGACAGTTATCGTATTATGTTATGCCATAGACCAGATACCTTTATTTATGCAGATGCCTATATGTGGAATGTAGGACTTATATTAAGTGGTCATGTCCATGGAGGACAGATTATTCTTCCTAATGGCAAGGGGCTGTATGCCCCTGAGCAGGGATGGTTTCCTAAGTATGATTATGGTTTATATAGGTTAGGTATTAATAATATGATTATTACAAGAGGGGTGAGTAGTTCTGGAGAAGCGCTGCCTAGGATGAATAATCCAGCAGAAATCGTTCAGATCACATTAAGATGAAGATAGTAGATATAAATGAATATATGCCTGTATTAATAGATTTAATAAATCAGGGTAAAGATGTACGTTTTACTGTCACAGGTAGCTCTATGAATCCTTTCTTGATTCATATGCGTGATAGTGTCATAATATCTAAGCCTGTTGAACCATTTAAGAAGGGAGATATCGTTTTCTTCCAAAGAGAGAATGGACAGTATGTGATGCATAGAATACATCATATAAAGAAGGGCATGTTATATATTATTGGTGATAATCAGACAGATATGGAAGGTCCTGTGGACCCTAAACAAGTGTTTGGAATCATACATACAGTATATAGAAAAGATAAAAAGATTACTGAAGGAGACTTCTGGTGGGTATTTTTTGAGAAGATTTGGCTACATTTGATACCTTTCAGGCATCTGATTATGAGATTATACAAGTAAAAATAAGAATTTAGTGTAATTTTTACTCTATTCGTGCATTAAGTGTTGTCAAAACTCCCAAAATGTGTGAAAAGATGTTATACTATTCACTAAATGTAAAAAGGGGTGAACTTATGATTGATATACATAGTCATATTCTTCCTCTCGTAGACGATGGTTCTAAGAGTGTAGACATGAGTCTAGAGATGTTAGATCAGGCTTATAAAGATGGTACAGAAGAAATCATCTTAACGCCACATCTTGCCTATGCATATGGTTTTGATAATCCTAGAGAAAAGATTGAAAATCTTTTTGAAGAGTTTAGGAATATAGTATGGGATGTAGGTATTCCTATTAAACTACATTTAGGATGTGAGTTCTTATATAGTTCTAAGGAATCTTTTGAAAAACATTTCAAGGATATTACAACTCTTGCAGATACAAAATACTTATTAGTAGAATTCTATTTTGATGTCAATGAGGATGTTATTCTTGAAGCAGTAGAGAGTGTGCTTGAAAAGGGATGTATACCTGTTATTGCACATCCGGAACGTTTTGAAGCATTCCAGACAAATACAGAACTTGCACCACGCATTATAGAGATGGGTGGCTATCTACAGATGAATAAAGGGTCAATACTTGGAGACTATGGTTCTATAGTCAAAGATACAGTATATGACTTATTGGATAGAAGATTGATACATTTAGTAGGAAGTGATGCACATAACTTACGTAACAGATATCCTGCCATGTATGAATCATTTGAGAAGGTAAAGACTTATTTTGGTAGTTCTTATGCGAAGAGAATCTTCAATGAGAATCCAGAGAAATTATTAAACGGGGGAAAGGTATGAACAATAAGGTCAGAAACGGAATCATATTCCTAGTGATTGCGGCTTTATATTTTGGTTTCATTTATTATGATAACCATAAGCCTCAAAAAGGGGAATCACCTGTCATTAAAGTACCTACAGGTACTTTAAAGATTAAGGCAAATGCTGATGAGAAGAAGACAACCAAAGCACTATTAAAGGGTATTAAGGCCACTGATAAGGAAGATGGGGATATTACTAAGAAAGTGTTTGTACAGAGTATGAGTTCTTTTGGAGAAGGTAATACAAGAATCGTTACTTTAGGTGTCTTTGATAAGGATGATAACTATACAACAGTAACGAGACAGATCCAGTATAAAGACTATATTGCACCACAGATCAACTTAAATAGTGCTCTAGTATATTCATGGATTAGTTCTAAAGCACAGTTTGGTGATTATGTGAGTGCTTATAGCTGTGTAGATGGTGATATTAGTTCTCGTGTTAAAGTATTAAGAGAATATACAGAGAATGATGATCATTATGTTGCGTTTGCGGTAAGTGATAGTACAGGAACTGAAACGAAGCTTACATTAAAGGCGTACCAGACGAATAAGGAACAGACAGTGACAATTAATCTGGATACTTATTTAATGAGAGTTAAAGTAGGTACAAAGGTGAATGCAAAGAGTCATATCCAGTCTATTATTATGGATAAGATGGATTATTCTAGCTTAAAGAATCAGGTCACTATTAATACGGACTATGATCCTAATACACCTGGTATGTATGAATTTATTTATAGAGTGAAGACAGCCAATGACGACTATGGTTTAACTAAACTTGTTGTCATTGTGGAACAGTAAGGGGGATATATATGGAAAACAATAAACAGAATGAAGATCTCCTTACCGTTATAAGTTGTATTATTGATGATATATTTCATAGATGGGTACTTATTCTTGCAGTGATGTTTATTTGTGGGAGTATGTTTGATGTTGTAAAGACTGTCAACTATGTACCTCAATATGGCTCTAATATGACTGCTACATTAGGTAGTGGGGGAGATACATTTAAGAACCTAGATAAGATTCAGAGTTATATAAGTACTTTGAACTACTTAATGAATAGTAAAAATGCGCGTGCCTATGTAAAGAAGAAGATGGATATCTCTTCTACTACATATACGGCAACTATTAGTACACAGCAGGCAAATATTATTAACTTTAATGTGACTGCAGATACGAAGAAGGAAGCTTATTATGCGATTGGGTATTTAACTGAATGGTATGCAGGAAGTACACAGCGTTATAATTTCCCATATGCAATCAATATATTAGATGAAAGCAACTTCTCTACTGCACCAGTCAACTACAACAGTCATAAAGGTAACTTTATGAAGGGTGCATTAGTAAGTGGTGCTGTATTAGTATTTATTCTCGCTTTATATTACTTCTTTAGAGATACAGTAAAGAGTGATAAGGAAGCTAAACAGAAGTTAAATGCAAGACTTTATGCAAGAATTCCTTTTGAAAAAAAGAAGAAAAGAAATCCTTTCAAGAAGAACAGAAAAGCTATTCTTATTACTTCACTTAAGACAAGTTTCTTCTATAGAGAATCTATTAATAAGTTAAGAAGTAAAGTAGAAGCATCGAGTCAGAAACATGGTTATACTTCTTTCATGATTACGAGTGCTCATGAAAATGAAGGTAAATCAAGTGTAGGTGCTAACTTAGCCTTAGCACTTGCTAAGAATGGTCATAAGACTATTTTAGTTGATATGGACTTTAGAAAACCTTCATTAAATAAGATTTTTGAATTAAAGACAAATACAAGCTTAAATAATGCGATTGAAGGAAAATGCCATTGGAAGTCTCAGGTTGTTACTTTAGATCATCCAGGTTTAGACTTATTACCTTGTCAGCAGGATTTAAATAATTCCGAAAAATTGACGGGCAGCAATCGTTTAAAAGCTATCGTAGAAGAATTGAAAGAAGAATATGATTATGTCATTGTCGATGTCAGCCCTGCTTACTTATTAAATGAACCAATGACTATCAATGAAATGATGGATGCAACATTATTCATTGTAAGACAGGATTATGCTGAAAAAGACATGATTAATGAAACTATTTCACGTTTAACTTATGTTAAGAATAACGTAGTAGGTATTGTATTCAACAGTAGAGTTTATGAACCAAGTACAATGCGTGGTACTTATGGTTATAGATATGGATATAACAGATATAGAACTAAGGGGGGAGAATAATGGATCAAACAAGTTCAGATGTACAGAAAATAGATTTAATGAAGTATTTTGACCGTTTCTTCCGTGCTTTCCGCCGTTTATGGAAATATGTTGTATTATTTCTATTGATTGGAATACTCGCATTTGAAATGAAAGAAGTACTTTTCTTTAATACAACTTATACAAGTGAAGCCGTGTTTGTTCCTGCTACTAGCCAGGAAGATGTCTATTACTATGCAGATTCTAAAAATGGAGAATCTTCAAACTCATTGATTCCTACATTCAATTCATTACTGACTAGTAATGAGATGCAGAATGTTATTAAGGATGTATTACATGTGCAGTCAGTACCTGCCACTATTACTACAACTCAGACTGAAGGAACAAACCTCGTTACTCTAAAAGTGACTGCAAGTAATCCTAAGGATGCTTATAATGTAGCTACTTGTGTTGTTAATAACTATGATAACGTAACAGCGAATGTCATGGATGATGTAACAATCACATTATTAGATAATCCTAATATGCCTAAGAGTCCTGATGCAAATCCAGACTATATTAAGGCAGCTATGAATGGTGGTATGTTAGGTCTTGCAGCAGGTATTCTATTCTTAATTATTGCTTCTATCTTTAGAAATACTATTCTAGATAAGCATGATGTTAGAAATATCCTTGGTATGGATTATATTGCGAAGATTCCTTTTGTAGAAGGTTATGATAAACGTAAAAAGACGGGTGCGAGTCTATTACTTAATTCTCCAGGTATGAAATCTGGATTCAGACATGCATTCCACAACATTAGAATTAAGATGGAACAGGCTCATAAAGCGAAAGATCAGTCAGTCTTTATGTTTACTAGTACTGTGCCTAATGAAGGTAAAACATTAGTGTCTGTCAATAGTGCTATTTCATTAGGACAGAAGGGTTATAAAGTATGTCTTGTAGACTTAGACTTAAGAAACCCTTCAGTAGAAAAGACTATGAAGTATGCGAACATTAAACATACTTCATTAGATTTCTTAAATGATTCACTTATTTCATTAGAAGATTGTATTGTTCATATGGATGATATTGATGTCATATTTGGTAGTGATATTTCAATGGATGGTGCAACAGAATTATCAAGACCTAGACTTTCTATCTTAATTGAAGAACTTAGAAAGCATTATGATTATATTATTCTAGATGTACCACCTCTATTCATGATGCAGGATGCTTTATTAGTTGCAAAACAGGCTGATAGTGCCATTGTAGTAGTGAAACAGGATCATGCTACTGCAGCTGATATTTTAGATTCTGTAGATGAATTACATGATACTTTACCTAATGTTCTAGGTGCTGTATTGAATGGTTATAAGAACACATTCTTTACAACTGAATCATCGAGTGGTTATGGCTATGGTTATGGATACGGCTATGGCTATGGTTATGGGAAGAGGTAAGATATGTATAAAAATGGGGTTAAAAGAATACTCGATTTCTTTATGAGTCTATGTGGCATTATTGTCTTATCTCCTTTACTTATTATCTTAAGTATCTGGATTAAAGTAGACTCTAAAGGACCTGTTCTTTTTAAACAGAAGAGAATTGGGAAGGATAAAACTTATTTCTCTATCTATAAATTTAGAACAATGTATGTAGATACACCACATGATATGCCTACCCACTTATTAGATGATCCTGATGCCTTTATTACAAAGGCAGGACATTTCTTAAGAAAAACATCCCTAGATGAATTACCACAGTTATTCAATATTCTTCTAGGACAGATGGCTGTCATTGGTCCTCGTCCTGCCTTATGGAATCAGGATGATCTCATTGCCTTACGTGATGAATATCATGCCAACGATGTCAGACCTGGCTTAACTGGCTGGGCACAGATTCATGGACGTGATGAATTAGAAATTACAACAAAAGCAAAACTAGATGGCTACTATGTAGACCATCTAGGATTCTTATTAGATGTTAAGTGCTTCTTTGGCACTATTACATCTGTGCTAAAACATGAAGGAGTGGTTGAAGGTGGCACAGGATCTCTTAACAAAGACTAAAATACTGATTATCACAAATCATTCCTATATGCTGTATCAGTTCCGTAAGGAACTGATACAGGCATTAATGGAGGAACATGAAGTTGTTCTCTCAATGCCTTTTGTAGGTCATGAAGAAGACTTTAAAGCCATGGGTATCAAATGTATTGATACACCTATAGATAGAAGAGGAATGAATCCTAAAACTGATTTAAAGCTTCTTCATACGTATAAGAGACTCATGAAAGAAGAATTACCTGATTTAGTGATTACTTATTCTATTAAGCCTAATATTTATGCAGGATTAGTATGTAGAAGTATGGGTATTCCTTATTGTGCCAATGTACAAGGTTTAGGTACTGCATTCCAGTCTAAGAAGATTGCGATGTTTGTCACTATGCTTTATAAGATGGCATTAAAGAAAGCAAGAACTGTATTCTTTGAAAATGAAACAAATGCACAGGAATTCATTAATAGAAATATATTAAAACGTAATCACATCACTGTATTACATGGTGCAGGTATTAACTTAGATACGTTCAGCTATGTACCATATCCTTCTAATGATACATTTCATTTTTTATACTTAGGTAGAATCATGAAGGAAAAAGGTATAGATGAACTATTCAGCAGTATTAGAAGACTTAAAGAAGATAATGAATCTTTTATATTAGATTTAGTAGGATTCTTTGAGGATGAATATAAAGATCAGGTAGAAGAATTAGAAAAACTAGGAATTGTGAAATTCCATGGGTTCCAGTCTGATCCTAGACCATTCTATTCTTCTAGTGATGCAATTGTATTGCCTTCTTATCATGAAGGTATGAGTAATGTCTTATTAGAAGGTGCTTCTACGGGTAGACCTTTAATTACAAGTCATATTCCAGGCTGTCAGGAAGCAGTGGATGATAAGGTGACAGGATACTTAACAGAAGTTAAGAATCCGGATGATTTATATGAAAAGATGAAAGATATGTTACATCTCACTTCGAGTCAAAGAGAAGAAATGGGAAAACAGGGTAGAAGTAAGATGGAACATGAGTTTGATAAGAAACAAGTAGTAAAAGAAACAATAGATGCATTAAAGCTTTAATAAGGGGGAAAATGAATGGTACTAAGAAACTATTGGATGTTACTTATATGGCCTTTAACAGTAGGTTTATTCTTAAATGTAGTAATACCTAAAACATTAGTAACGGTAGAAGGTAAGAGTGAATATAGATGGGGTAAATTTAGTGCCTTTCTTTTAGTAGTACCCTATATTGTATGGGCGGGGTTTAGAACAGACTGGTTTGGTGATACACCTGTTTATAGAATGTCTTTTTATGATGCAGCAAATTCTTTATCAGCATTACCAGCTTATGCAGCATCTCAAACAAAAGACACTGGGTTTTATGTCTTAAATAGTTTGTTTAAGATTTTTATAAGTAGTTCTAGCGTCGTTTTCTTTCTAGCAATTGCAGCTATTCAATTATTTTGGATTATGAAAACATATAGAAAATATTCATCTGATTATTGGATGAGTATTTTCTTATTTATTGTATCTACTGATTATTTATCTTATATGCATAATGGTATGAGACAGTTTATAGCAGTATGTGGAATATTTGCATGTCTTGGATGGATTCTTAAGAAAGAATATTTTAAGACAATTATAGTTATTTTATTACTTTCAACAATACACCAAACTGCATTAATAATGATACCAATTATCTTTATTATTCAGGGTAAAGCATTTAATAAGAAAACAATGTTTTTGATTTTATTGACTTTAATAGTGTTAGTTGGGGTTAATTCATTTACTTCATTCTTGGAAAATGCATTAAAAGAAATGCAGTATAACGAAATCATGACAAATGAAATCATGCAGAATAAAACTGGTACTAATATTTTAAGAGTTATTGTATATTCTGTACCTTTATTACTATCTATTGTAGGAAAGAGATATATTTATGAGGCAAATGATCCTTTAATTAATTTATGTGTTAACTGTTCAGTTATCACAACTGCATTATACGCAATATCTGCAGTAACATCAGGAATTTATTTTGGGCGTTTACCAATTTACACATCATTAACAGGATACATTTTATTACCATGGCTTATCAATCATATGTTTGAAAAAAAATCAGCTATTTTAGTTAAACTTTTAATGTTTGGGTGTTATTTCTTATTCTTCTATTATCAGATGCATATTGCATGGGGGGTCTTATAATGAAATATCCTATAAGAGTACTACAGGTAGTGACATATATGGGACGTGGTGGTTTAGAAACGATGTTGATGAATTACTATCGTCATATAGATCATTCAAAGGTTCAGTTTGATTTTTTAACTCATAGAGAATTTGATGGTGATTATGATAAAGAAATCAAAGATTTAGGTGGAAATGTATATCATCTATCTAATCTTAATCCATTAAGCACAAGTTATAAGAAATCACTTAATGATTTTTTTGAAAATCATCCAGAATATAAAATTATTCATTCTCACTTAGATTGTATGGCTGGTATTCCATTAAAGTATGCAAAACTAAACCATGTACCATTAAGAATTGCGCATGCACATAATAGCAATCAAACTAAAGATTTAAAATATCTATTGAAATTATTTTATAAAAGAAACATTAAGAAGAATGCAAACTATTTATTTGCGTGTGGTGATGAAGCCGGCAAATGGATGTTTAATACTAATAATTTTAAAGTTTTAAATAATGCGATTAATGCAAGAGATTATACATTTAATATAAATATTAGAAATGATAAAAGAAAAGAGTTTGGTATTTCTGATGATTCCATACTTGTTGGTCATGTTGGTAGATTTTTTCCTCAAAAGAATCATGAGTTTTTAATAGATATTTTTAATCAATTCCATAAAGATTATCCTAATAGTTATCTTATGTTAGTGGGTGAAGGTGAACTAAAAACATCTATTCAAGATAAAGTAAAATTTTTAGGACTAGAAGATTATGTCATCTTTACTGGTCTTAGAAGTGATGTAAATGAGTTATTACAGGCTATGGATGTATTTTTATTTCCTTCATTATATGAAGGATTACCAGTTTCTATTATAGAAGCACAGGCTGCAGGATTATCTTGTTTAATTTCAGATAAAGTACCTATTGAATGTAAAAAGACAGATCTAGTATATCAGTTAAACTTAGAAGACTCAGTAAATGTATGGTCTGATAAAATATATGAATTAAGGCATATTACACGTAGAGATACTTATGAAGAAATTAAACAATCTGGTTTTGATATAGTAGAAAATGCGAAATGGTTGGAAAACTTTTATGTTGACTTATATAAGAAAGCATTAGGGGAGGAATAGAATATATGCCACTATTAACAGTATTTACTCCTGCTTATAATAGAGCACATACTATTGGGAGAACATATGAGTCTTTATTAAAACAAAGTAATAAAGATTTTATATGGCTCATAGTAGATGATGGTTCTAGTGACAATACACAGGAATTAGTTAAAGAATGGATGTCTAAAGATAATGGTTTTGAGATTCGATATATTCATAAAGAAAATGGTGGTATGCATACTGCACATAATGTGGCTTATGAACATATCGATACATTACTTAATGTATGTATAGATTCTGATGATTGTTTAGCTGAAGATGGTATTAATAAGATTCTTAATAAGTGGGAAGAAGTTAAAGATTTAGGTTATGCAGGTATTATTGGGTTAGATGCAGATTTAGAAGGTAATATTATTGGGAAAGGTTTTCCAGAAGGCTTAAAAGAAACTACTTTATGTGGATATTATGCCAATGGTGGTGCTGGTGATAAGAAATTAGTATATAGAACTGATATCATTAATAAATATCCTCCTTATCCTGTGTTTAAAGGTGAAAAATATGTTGCATTAGCTTATAAGTATAGATTAATTGATCAGGAATATAAGCTAGCTGTATTAAATGAAGTATTATGTAATGTAGAATACCAACCTGATGGTTCTAGTGCTACTATGTGGAAACAATATGTAAAGAACCCAAGAGGGTTTGCATTCTGGAGAAAGGTGTGTATGGTATATCCTGAATCTAGAAGTAGATTATTGATTGATGCAATACATTATTGTGCTGAGTGTCAGTTGGCTGGTGAAAAATACTATATTAGAAAATCTCCTAGAAAATTGTTGACTTTATTATGTGTGATACCTGGATTATTATTGAAATCTATATGCATAAGGAAGTGTGAAATATGATTCCTAAAACAATTCATTACTGTTGGTTTGGTAGAGGAGAACTATCAGCAAAAGCAAAGAAATGTATTCAATCCTGGAAAAAGTATTGTCCAGATTATGAAATAATTGAATGGAATGAAGACAATTTTGACATAAATCAAAATGAATACACTAGAAAAGTATATGCAGAAAAGAAATATGCATTTTTAAGCGATTATGCAAGATTAAAGATTGTATATGAACAGGGTGGTATATATCTTGATGTAGATGTTGAATTAGTTAAACCTTTAGATGATTTACTTGAAAATGATGCGTATTTTGGCTTTGAAACAAAAGAATTTATTAATACAGGTGTTGGTTTTGGCGCTAAACAGGGAAGTGTTGCTGTTAAAACTTTATTAGAAGAATATAATCAGTTATTAGATGGAAACAAAGATGTAATTGGATGTCCTAAATTAAATACTGAAGGGTTAATTAAACTAGGCTTAGAGAGAAATGGTCAATTACAGAAAATATCTGGATGCACAGTATATCCTGTAGATTATTTTAATCCATATGATGATCCGACAGGAAGGCTTAAGAAGACTGAAAACACACATTCTATTCATTGGTATGCTAAGAGTTGGTTGGATAAGAAATCTATTATTAGAAGTAAACTGACTCAGCCACTACATAGAATATTTGGAACTGATTTTTTTAGAAAGAAACGATAGGAGGAAAGTGTGAAACAAAAATCAATCAAAACGTATAAAAAAAGACAAACTTAAAAACAAGTTTGAATAATTTAGAAAAAATAGAATAATTGAATATTATGG
>OIZP01000595.1_pt1 | contig 22138 bp, 24 predicted proteins | sample 1588531 | NCBI WGS metagenome assembly OIZP01 (sample SAMN03283283) | human gut metagenome | biome: human-associated habitat; material: feces | host: Homo sapiens | place: Peru | collected 2012
GGATTGCCACACCAGCGTGCGCGCTGGTTCGCAATGACAGAGCGTTTTCTAACAGTCCCTTTGGGAACCTTCACCCGATGAAAAATCTCTCGCTGTCAGCGCTTGCCGAACAAGCCAGAGCTTCCTTCGTGTATTCCAGCGTGGGCGAATTGCGCCTGCGTTTTCTTACATTGCGGTATTTTCGATTTATTAACAACAAAGGAGAATTCCCTTATGGATATGACAATGAAATCCTGCCGGAAATTTGTGGAGGTCCTGGCCTCCGATGCCCCGGCCCCCGGCGGCGGCGGTGCTGCTGCCCTGGTGGGCGCCATCGGCACGGCCCTTGGCAACATGGTGGGCTCCCTCACCCTGGGCAAGAAGAAGTATGCCGATGTGCAGGAGGAGATCATCGCCCTGAAAAAGCGCTGTGACGAACTGCAGAAGGAGCTTTTGGACCAGGTGGAGGCCGACGACAAGGGCTTCGTGCCCCTGGCCAAGGCCTACGGCATTCCCAAGGACGACCCCAACCGGGACAAGATTCTGGAGGAGGCCACCGTCACCGCCTGCGCCGTGCCCATGCACATCATGGAGCTGTGCTGCCAGGCCCTGGATTGCGTTGCCGTTTTCGCCGCCAAGGGCAGCCGTCTGGCTGTGTCCGATGCCGGCTGCGCCGCCGTGTGCTGCAAGGCAGCGCTCCAGGCTGCGTCGCTGAATGTGTTCATCAACACCAAGAGCCTGAAAAACCGGGAGACCGCCCAGGCCATGAACGATAAGGCCAACGGCATGCTGAATGCCTATGTCCCCAAGGCGGATGAAATCTTCAATAGCGTCAAATCGCTCTTCGGTCAATAAAGAATCTTACTTAGGAGGAATTCCCTATGGCAAAACTGTTACTTGGCAAAGAAGTTACCGATGCACTGAATGCATCCCTGCAGACCCGTACCGCCGCCCTGCGCGAAAAGGGCACCGTTCCCACCCTGGGCATCATCCGCGTGGGCGCCAACCCCAGCGACCTGAGCTATGAAAAGGGCGCTGTGAAGCGGGCCGAGCTGGTGGGCGTGGAGGTCAAGAAGTTCGAGCTGCCCGAGGACGCTTCCAAGGAGGATGTCCTGGCCGTCATCGATCAGGTCAACGCCGACGATTCCATCCACGGCGTGCTCATGTTCCGGCCCCTGCCCAAGCACCTGAAGGCGGACCAGAACGAGATCTGCAACCGGCTTGACCCCAAGAAGGATGTGGACTGCATGACCCATATGTCCAATGCCGGTGTGTTCGAGGGCCTGGACCTGGGCTATGCCCCCTGCACCCCCGCCGCCTGCATGGAGATCCTGGACTACTACGGCATCGACTGCAAGGGCAAGAATGCCGTTGTCATCGGCCGCAGCCTGGTGGTGGGCAAGCCCGCTGCCATGATGCTCATGGGCAAGAATGCCACCGTCACCGTCTGCCATACCAAGACCGTCAATACCGCTGAAATCTGCAAAAATGCGGACATCATCGTCTCCGCCGCCGGTGTGCTGAACTCCCTGACCAAGGATTATGTCCGGCCCGGCCAGGTGGTCATCGATGTTTCCATCAACTGGGACGCCAACAAGCCCAATGCCAAGGGCGGCCTGGGCGGCATTGCGGGCGACGCCTGTTTCTCCGAGGTAGAGCCCATTGTGGATGCCATTACCCCTGTCCCCGGCGGTGTTGGAAGTGTCACCACCTCCGTCCTGATGAAGCACGTTGTGGAGGCAGCAGAAAAGCGTTCCTGATTTCAATCGGAAAGGACGATTTCTATGAACCTCTTTACCATGGCGGAAGCCGCCAATAACTATTCCGCAGCCGGTGCGGGGAAGACCAAAATCCCCACTGCCAAAATGCTGCTGCTGGGAATTCTGGCAGGCTTCCTCATTGGTGTTCCCTCTGTGGTGACCAATATGGCCACCTATACCGTGGTGGGCAATTCCACCGTCCGGATGATTTCCGGTATCCTCTTCGCCTTCGGCCTGGGCACGGTGATCCTCACCGGCGCAGAGCTGTTTACCGGCAATACCCTGATTCTCATTTCCGTGCTGGATAAGAAGGCAACCGCTGCCGGAATGCTGCGAAACTGGATTCTTGTCTACATCGGCAATTTCCTGGGCTCCATGTTTTTGAGCTTTGTCTGTGCCCGCTTCGGCTGGCTGAACGCCGCCAACGGCGACACCGCCAATGCCTTGGCCATCGCCTCCATGAAGGTGGCCCAGGGCAAGATGACCATGCCCTTCCAGAATGCCTTCTTCATGGGCGTGCTGTGCAACATTCTGGTGACCCTGGGCGTGCTCATGAGCCTGGCCGGAAAGGATGGGTTCAGCCGGGTCATCGGTGCCTGGATTCCCGTGTGTTTCTTCGTCACCTGCGGCTTCAACCACTCCATTGCGGACATGACCTATTGCATGCTGGGCCTGTTCGGCAAGCAGTTCTATGCCGAGGGCGCAGCCTTTGAGGCGCTGACCTGGGGGCACTACTTCCTGGGCAATATGCTGCCCGTAACATTGGGCAACATCGTCGGCGGCTGCTCCGTAGCCCTGCTCATGTGGTACTGCTACGTCCGCAAGCCCAAGGCATAAGAAAATACTTCCCAAAAGCAGAGGCTTCCGGGCCTCTGCTTTTTTCTGCCCTGCCCCGTCAGGGAAGAGATACCGCCGGATACCGGCGACAGCCGGTGGATGCCAGTGGATGCCACCGAATGCCACCGGATGCCAGTGGATGCCACCGAATGCCACCGAATGCCACAGAAGTAGAAGCAGATACCCCTAACGGGGTAGATGCTTCTGTAGAAGCTTATAAGATAGAACCCCGGGGAGCCGCCTTTGGGGGGCGGCCCCCAAGGACCGTCCAAACCTTCCCCCACGGGGAAGGGGGACCGCCGCCGTAGGCGGTGGCGGTGCGTCGCGCAGCGAATCTAATCTAAAATAGCTGCCGGTGGCAGCTATACAATAAAAAGGGGAGCTGGCAGGGCGTTAGCCCTGACTGAGGAGGGGCGTTGCGAGCGGAAGCGGCTGGTAATTACGTACCGCTCTCACCCGTAAGGCCCCTCTTCCGTCTCGCCTACGGCGAGCCACCTTCCCCGTAGGGGAAGGTCAGGGGGAAAGAGCGTTACTTACTGCTGATATCCGCGCCAAAGTACTTGCCGGACAGCTCGGAGAGCTTGCCCTCGGTGCGCAGGGCTTCAATGGCCTGGTTGACGGCTTCCCGGAGAGAGGCGGTGTCGTCGCCCTTCTGCATGGGGATGGCGATCTCGTTGGCCTCCTCGGACTCGGCCACGATCTTGATGGCGGCGTCCGGGTGCTGGTTCAGGTAGTCAAAGAAGGAGACGTTGGCGTTCAGAGTGGCGTCTGCCCGGCCCTGGAGCACCATCTGGATGGTCTCGTCCAGGGTGTCTACGCCGGAGCAGGTGGCACCGTAGGCTTCCGCCATCTCCATATAGGTGCTGCCGATGGAGTTGGCCGTGGTCTTGCCCGCCAGGTCGTCAAAGGATTGGATGGTGTCGTTGTCCTTGGCCACCACCAGGGCGGTCTTGATGTAGGCATAGGGGGTGGAGAAGTCGTAGGTCTCCTTCCGGCTGTCGGTGATGTCCACGCCGTTGATGACCATGTCGTACCGTCCGGCCTCCACACCGGCGAGCAGGCCGTCCCACTCGCCCTCTACGAAGGTGGCCTTCACGCCCAGCTTCTCGGCAATGGCCTTGCCCACTTCCACATCGTAGCCCACCAGAGCGTCGCTGTCATCGTGGAAGGACCAGGGGGCCCAGTTGCCCTCCAGGGCGATGACCAGCTCGCCCTTCTGCTGAATCTGGGCCAGGCGGTCGCCGGTCTGCTCCTGCTTCTTGCCGCAGCCGGCCAGGGCCAGAAGGGCGGCCAGGGCCAGAGCGGTCATACGGATAATCTTTTTCATAGTGTTTCCTCCTGTTTGGGAGTTTCTTCTCCCAGAATGGTGCGCAGGAATGCCCGGGAGCGCTCCTGCTTGGGCTGCCGGAAGAAATCCTCCGGCTTGCTCTCTTCCAAAATCACGCCGTCCTCCATGAAAACCACCTTGGACGACACATTCTTGGCAAAATTCATCTCGTGGGTCACCACCAGCATGGTCATGCCCTCCTGGGCCAGCTGCCGCATGACGGCCAGCACCTCCCCGGTGAGCTCCGGGTCGAGGGCCGAGGTGGGCTCATCGAAGAGGATGATCTCCGGGTCTGTGGCCAGACCTCTGGCGATTGCCACCCGCTGCTGCTGCCCGCCGGAAAGCTGGCTGGGATAGGCAGAGGCTCTGTCCGCCATGCCCACCTTTTGCAGCATCTTCATGCCGATCTCCTCGGCCTGGGCCTTGGGCATTTTCCGGGCCACGATCAGCCCCTCGGTGACGTTTTGCAGGGCCGTCTTGTTCCGGAACAGATTGTAGTTCTGGAACACAAAGGCGGTCTTCTTCCGGATGCGGGCAATGTCGCGCTTGGAGGCATTGTGCAGAGGCACCGTCTCCCCGTCGAAGACCAGCTCCCCGTCGTCAGCGGTTTCCAGAAAGTTGATGCAGCGAAGCAGGGTGGTCTTTCCCGAGCCGCTTTTGCCCAGAATGGCCACCACATCGCCCTTTTCCACGGACAGGTTTACGCCCTTGAGCACATCCATACCGTCGAAGGCCTTGTGAATATTCTTGATTTCCAGCATTGCCATACTCACACCGCCCCGTAAGAACTCAGTTTCTTTTCGCCCCAGCTCTGCAGCCTGGTCAGCACCGTGCAGAACAGCAGATAGATGAGGGCGACTTCGATGTACAGCGCCAGATGCTCATAGTACCGGGAGGCGATGCGCTGGGTCACCATGAACATCTCCATCACCGTGATGTTGGCGGCAAGGGAGGTGTCCTTCACCATGGAGATCAGGTTGTTGGACAGGGAGGGGAAGGCCGTGCGCATGGCCTGGGGCAGCAGAATGCGGCGCATGATCTGCATATAGCTCATGCCCACGCAGCAGCCTGCCTCCAGCTGCCCCTTGGGCACGGATTCCAGGGCCGCCCGGATGGTCTCGGCGCAGTAGGCCCCCTCGTTGATGGAGAACACCAGCACCGCCGAGGGGAAGGGCTCCAGCATGATGCCCAGGTTCGGCAGACCGTAAAAAATCACATACAGCTGCACCAGCAGCGGGGTGCCCCGGACCACCCAGATGTAAAACCGGGCGATCTGCTTGAGCACCTTCACATTGGCAAACTGGACAATGGCCGTAACTACGGCAATGACCAGAGCCAGAGAGAAGGAGATCACCGTCAGGGGGATGGTCATGGTCAGCCCCGGCAGCAAAATCTTGGGGAAGGATTCCAGAAGAATCCGGAATAGTCGTTCGTTCAATGGGTTCTCCTTTGCTTAAAAGTGCTCTGCCAGATCGTGGTAGAATGCGTTCATTTCCGCTTCCGTATCAAATCGGCCAACGTACATCTGGTTGGCCATGGCCCCGGACAGGGCGTCGGGAATGCGGCCGTTCATCACGATATGGCCTGCATACTTCATCATGATCTCGTAGTCGTCCAGCTTGTAGTGGGTGCCGTCCCGGCGGCCGTAGAAGGCGCAGTAGTGGTGGGCGCCGATGGGCTTGGTGTTTTTGTCGAAGCAGACCATATCCGCCCAGATCTTATATACATCGGTCTCCTGGCTGTAGTTGTACATGTCCGGGGTGTAGCCGCCGGCGGGGCGCATATTCACCTCCAGGCCCAGCACGTCGCCCTTCTTGCCCAGCCCCGCCTGGTCCTCGCTGAGTACGAAGAACTCCAGGTGGATGAACCGGCTCTTCACGCCGAAGGCCTTGACGGTCCGCAGGCCTGCGGAGCGGATGTTCTCCGGCACGTCCTTCACCAGGTAATAGGTGGAGTCCCGGTTGTCGTTGACGATGTCCATAATGGATTCGGGGGTGATATTGCCGCTCTCAAACAGGGGCTGGCCCTTGGAATCCACAATGGCGTCGAAGGTCTGCACGTAGCCTCTGACGTACTCCTCCATGATGTACACCTCGTCGCCCTTGTGGTCCATGAAGAACTCCAGGTCTTCGTCAGAGGAGAGCTTGTAGGTGTTGTTGGCCCCCACGCCGTTGTCCGGCTTGACCACCACGGGGTAGCCCACGGTGTGGGCGAAGTCCAGGGCGTCCTCCAGCCCCTCCACAATGTGCCATCTGGCCGTGGGCAGACCGGCCTTGGCATAGTATTCCTTCATGGCGGACTTGAACTTGATCTTCCGCATATCCTGAATCTTGGGGCCGGTGGTGATGTTGAATTCCGTCCGCAGCTGGGCGTCCCGCATGAGCCAGTACTCATTGTTGGATTCCAGCCAGTCGATCTTGCCGTACTTGAAGGTGAAGAAGGCCACGGCCTTGAAGACCTCGTCGTAGTTTTCCAGGCTGGACACCTTATAATATTCATCCAGACTGTCCCGCAGCTCCTGCAGGAGATTTTCATAGGGACTGTCGCCGATCCCCAGCACCCGCATACCGTTTTTCTTCAGCTCCGCGCAGAATTTCCAATAGGTCATCGGGAAATTCGGGGAAATGAAAATGAAATTTTTCATGGTTTCTCAACTTCTCTCTTTTATTAATATTTATGAAATATCAATATGTACGACGCACCGCCCGAAGGGGAAGCTTTTTAACCGAAGGGGGAAGCTTCTTAACCTTCCCCTACGGGGAAGGGGGACCGCCGCAGCGGTGGAAGAGGGGCCTTACGCAAGTGAGTGGTCCGTGGCTTGTATACGGTTCATCGTACCACTCTCGCCCATTACGCCCCTCTTCAGTCTCGCTGCGCGAGCCAGCTTCCCCGGAGGGGAAGCTTTTAGAGGATGCGTCATTCTCCCATTCCTTTCATCTTCAAAGTGAGGTATTCCATGATTTTTACTCCGAAACAGCTGGGCAGCACGGCCCTGGATAAGGCGACGCTTTCCGTTGACAAAAAATTCTGCAAGCGCTTCGGCCCCTGCGGCGTGGGCGATGAGGCCATTTACCTGAACAGCTTCTTCTTCGACCGGGTCTACTATGCGGCGCTGAAATCCGTGAAGCGTATTTTCAAGCGGGTCGCCATGAGCAAGGGCGGTTTTTCCGGAAAGGGCGTCTTCGGCGCCATTCCCTATCTGGTGGTGGAGCTGGACGACGGCACGGTGAAGCAGTGCAACTTCAAATACGAGCAGGATGTGGACCTTCTGCTGGCCCATATCGCCAAGATCCGCCCGGACCTGCCCACGCACAGCCTGGAGGCGGAGAAGCGCCTGAAGGAAAAGCAGGCGGCCATGGAGGCGAAATTTCTCAAGGAGCTGACCCCCAAGGCCCAGAAGGCCCGGGAGGAGCTGGAGGGTGCCAAGGCCTTCCTGGCAAGCTACCCGGAGCAGACCACAGCCCTTTCCGTTGCCGCCAAGCGCAAGCGCAGCTCGGACCGCACCCGTCCCGCCTACCGCTGGGTGGCCCTGGCCATCATCGTTGGCGGCATTGTCTGCGGTGCCTACGGTATCTATGAGCTCGTCAACCGCGACACCACCGGCCTGTACTTCACCCTGCTGGGTCTTGCAGCCGCCTTCCTGTTCTCCGGCACCCAGGTCATCCCCACGGCGAAGAACAACAAGAAGGCCGTCACCGCCGCCTGGGACGCTTCCATTTCCGACATGGAAGCCATCCTGCCCGGGGACTTCCCCCTCCCTGCCCGCTATGCCCACCCCATTGTGTTGGACCGGATGATCCGCGTCCTCCGGGAGGGCCGCGCCCAGAGCGCCAAGGAGGCCCTGGCCGTTGTCAAGGAGGACCTGAAAAAGCTCAATGCCGACGTTCAGGTGGAGCAGGAGGAATACGACGAGGTGGTCGCCATCAAGCCCATGTTCCTGCTGCAGGAGTATAAATAAAGGAAAAACCCACAGCCCTTCCACATTGGGGAAAGGGCTGTGGGTTTCTTGTTCTTTGCTTAACCGATGGGCTCAAAATCCGCTGCGCCGTGCTTGCACAGGGGGCAGATGATGTCGTCGGGCAGCTCGTCGCCCTCGTAGATCCAGCCGCAGACCTTGCACACGAAGCCGTGCTTGCCCTCGGTTTCGGGCTTGGGCTTCACGTTCTTCTGGTAGTAGGTGTAGGTCATGGTCTCCGCGTCGGACATCACTCTGGCCTCGGTGACGGTGCAGATGAACATTCCGTGGGTATCCATATCCACGTAGCTCTCCACCTTCAAAGACATGAAGGAGTTGATATACCGGGGCAGGAAGGCCAGGCCATTGTCGGAGCGCAGGACCTCCAGGCCCGCAAACTTATCCACAGTCCGTCCACTCTGGAAGCCGAAGCGCTGGAACAGAGAGAAGGGCGCGGACACATCCAGGCAGTTGACGTTCAGCACGCCGGTCTTCTGGATGGTGTGGAAGGAGTAGTTCTGCTTGTTGATGGTGACGGCGATGCGGTTGGGGGTGTTGGTCACCTGGCTGACGGTGTTGACGATGAGGCCATTGTCCCGGGTGCCGTCGTTGGTGGTGACCACGTACAAGCCGTAGCCGATGTTGAACAGGGCCGTCAGGTCGTTCTTGTTGGCGGTGGCATCCTGCTGGGCCAGATACTCCTTGCTCAGCTCGTTGGCCAGAGCATCCACCTGCTTGGCAGAGGTCTCATTCAGGGCGGAGAGGATGCGGACGGTGGTCTCCGTAAAGGTCAAATTTCTGCACTCCTCCAGCATCTTGCGCATGACCTTGGCGGCCAGAGGCGCCCAGGAGCCGTTCTCCATCAGGGCCACGGTGCGGTTGCGGAAGTTCCGCTCGGTCAGATGGTGGATGAACTCCTTCATGAAGGGGAACACATCGGCGTTATAGGTGGTGGTGGCCAGAACCAGCTTGCTGTAGCGGAAGGCGTCGGCCACAGCCTGGGCCATATCGCACCGGGCCAGATCGTGGACAATCACCTTGGGGCAGCCGTTGGCCCGAAGGGCCTGGGCCAGCTTCTCCACAGCGGCCTTGGTATTGCCATAGACGCTGGTATAGGCGATGACCACGCCCTCGGTCTCCACGGTGTAGCTGGACCACAGGTCATACAGCCGGATGTAGTGGCCCAGGTTTTCCTTCAGCACAGGGCCGTGGAGGGGGCAGATGGTCTGAATGTCCAATGCTGCCGCCTTTTTCAGCAATGCCTGGACCTGGGCGCCGTACTTACCCACGATGCCGATATAGTACCGGCGGGCCTCGTCGTCCCAGGGCTCGTCCACATCCAGGGCGCCGAACTTGCCGAAGCCGTCGGCGGAAAACAGGACCTTGTCCAATACATCATAGGTCACAATGACCTCGGGCCAGTGGACCATGGGGGCCGCAACAAAGGCCAGGGTGTGCTTGCCCAGGCTCAGGGTATCCCCCTCCCCCACTACGATCCGGCGATCCTCATAGCAGGTGCCGAAGAAGGGCCCCATCATATTGAAGGCCTTGGCTGAGGAGACAATGGTGGTCTCGGGGTAGAGCTTCATAAAGTTGCCTACGTTGGCCGCATGGTCCGGCTCCATGTGCTGCACCACCAGGTAGTCGGGCTTCCGGCCCCCCAGGACGGACTGAATGTTGTCCAGCCACTCGTGGGTGAAGTTCTTGTCCACCGTGTCCATAATGGCGATCTTCTCATCCAGGATCACATAGGAGTTGTAGGCCATGCCGCCGGGCACCTTGTACTGCCCCTCGAACAGGTCCACCTGATGGTCGTTGACGCCTACATAGCGAATATCATTGGTAATAAACATAAGCAAGCTCCTTTTATTTGCGATTGATTCTTGTTCTTATTATATCAACCGTTCCACCATTTGTATAGTGGCAATTTAGCAAAATTTTCAAAGGGAAATCTGTACAAAAATATCAATATCATGCAAGCTGCGCGCCGGGCCTTGCAGCTTGTCAAAAAAAGCCTCGCAGAGTTTGGCGGCGTAAGCCGACAAATAAAATCAAAACATTTTCTGTCGGGGCGCGTACCTGACAGAAAATACTTCTCAGGCTGCGAAGTGTAGAATTTGTGTGCCGCAGGCGCGCAAATTATGCGCGCAGCAGACTGCAAAAAACTTGTCGGAAAAGCCCGTAAGGGATTTTTCGACAGTCTGAAAGGCCCGGCGCGCAGCGCCGGGCCTTGGGGCTTCACTTTACAGCTGCGAATAGCCGAAGCTGTTGACCAGGGCGTCGATTTTCTGCCCGGCCTTGCAGTAGGGGCACTCCCGGTAGTCGTAGCTGGCGTAGCCGGGAAGGTCCTGAATGGTGTAGACCGCCCGGACGGGGTAGCCCTCCACCTGGTCTACGGCGCTGTAAATGGCCGCCACACCCGCCACAGTGCCGCCGTAATAGGTGATGGCCTCCAGGGCGCGCTTGGCGGTATAGCCCGTGGTGACGGAAGCCATGAGCACCAAAACGTGCTTGCCCCGGATCATGCCCTGGGTATTGTCCCGGAAAATGATCTGGGAGTTGGCATTGTATTCCGGCTCCAGGATATAGATGGTCTCGTGGGCATTGATGGTGCGGAAGCCGCTCTTGGTCAGCTCCTGGGCAAGGCAGGTGCCCACCACACCGGTGCCGTCCAGGCACAATATGGTGTCCACAGGAGTGTCATTCACGAAATTGGCCACCAGCTGCCGCGCGCTGTCCTTGGCCTCGCTGAGGCGGGTCTTCTGATAGGTGATATCCACATAGTAATTGATGTGGGAGTGATTGGTCGCAAAATGGCCCCGGGCAACGCGAAGGGGCGCACTGCCATGGCGAATGGGCATCTTCATCAAAGTGATCATAGTTCCTGCCTCCGTAATCTGTGATAAAAAAATAAGTGTTTCGCGGCCCCCAATTGGGCATTTCGACGAAACACCTTACGGTTATTATACAGCTTCCGGCTTTCAGACGCAAGTAGGACTTCACTTCAAACCATCCAAAAATCTGTGCTTCATTTTGGGCACATTGCGCGCACGGAGGGCCTTTTCCTGGCGGCAGAACTGCCGGGCAATGATGCGGCAGATCTTCCCCCGGCGGATCATCCAGTGGATCTTGCCGTAGCCCGCCCACATGACGCCGTCGGTCTCCCCCGGCTAGAGCCGGATCTCCCTCAGAGAAACGGGGTTTTTCAGGCAGTAGAAATCATAAAAGGTATTCCGGTCCCGCTCGCTGTCCAGCAGCTCAAAGCGGTCGGGGGCGGCTTCAATGCCGGTCTCCTCCCGCAGCTCCCTTTGAATCGCGGTCAGGCTGTCCTCTCCGGCCCGGGCCGCGCCGCCGGAATTCTCCCAGGTGCCTGGAAAGCTCTTCTCCGGAGCCCGCCGGGTCAGCAGCAGTCTGCCCCGGCCGTCGTAGACCCAGACGCAGACCACCAGTCCATATTCCCCCAGTGCCCAGGGCGTGCCCCGCAGGTGTGTCTTCCCCGTCCTGCGGCGCTGGGCATCGTAGACATCATTCCATTCTTCCATGGCGCTTTACTCCGTTTTTTCCCGGTATACCTTGTTAAAGGAGAAGCCCCGGCCCGAGACCTCCGTGACCTGGGTCACCACCATGAAGCACTCCGGGTCAATGGCCCGGGCCAGATTCTGCACCCGATGCAGCTCCCGGGTGGCAACCACGCTGAGCACCACCTCCGTGGGCTCGTGAAGGAAGCCTCCCTCGCCGTGGAGCAGGGTCACGCCCCGGTCCGCATTGCAGAGGATGCTTTCGCAGATCTCCCTGGCCTTTTCGCTGACGATTTTCACTTCCGTCCGGCCCGTACCGGCGGTCAGGGTCTTGTTCAGGGTGAAATTCACGGAAATCAGCATGATGATGCCGTAGAGCAGGTCCTCCGGCGTGTGGAAGAACAGCTGGGACAGCATAATGGCGAAATCAAACAGCCACAGGCTTATGGGCACCGGGATGCCGAACAGCTTGTTCAGGATCAGCGGCGGGATATCCATGCCCCCCGTAGAGGCCCCGGCCCGGATGACGATGCCCAGGGCGATGCCCAGGCCCATGCCGCCGAACAGCGCGCACAGCAGCAGATCCTCCGTCACCCGGAAGTCCCCCAGCAGGGCCTGAACCCCCGACAGGAGAACCGGATAGAGCAGGGAGCTGAGCACCGTGGTCATGGCGAATTTCTTTCCAAGGATCGCCAGCCCCAGCAGCAGCATGGCCACATTGAACACAAAAACAAACCCGGAAACCGGGATGCCCCAAAGCTGCTGGGCCACCAGCGCCAGGCCCGTGGTCCCGCAGCTGATGAGCTGCCCCGGCAAAACAAACAGCACAACGATCACGGCATAGATCAGATTTCCCACCGCGATCCAGCAAAGCCCCGGCAAATTCTTCACAAATTTTTTCATGGTCTTCTCTCTTTTCTGTCAGAACATCCTGCCCTATTCTACCCGATTGCCCCCGGCTTGTCAACGCAGGAAACGCCCGGGGTGGGAAGATGGGCCCCAGCCTCAAATTCACCAAAAATACATTCTATTATTTGTGCAACATTCTTTACAAATAATCCGAGCTTTTTCTTGCATTTTTTATGCAGGTATGATAAGATAACACTGTAGTTTCGGCAATCAAATATTTGCCCAGAGTGATGAGCATGGGGACAAACGGAGTTTACAACGCCGTCTGTTTTCCGTGCTTTTTTGCATCCGGCGCACACCAGGGGGAGGACTGAACCAATGGATACACGGCTGTACCAGGCCATGCAGGCGAATCCGATCATTGCGGCCATCCGGGATGACGAGGGACTGGAGGGCTGCTTGAAGGCAGATGTTCAAATCGTGTTTGTGCTCTACGGAGACATTTGCAGCATCGGCAGGATCGTGGAGCGCATCAGGGACGCGGGGAAAATGGCCATCGTCCATGCGGACCTGATCACCGGTCTCTCCGGCAAGGAGATCTGCGTGGATTTCCTGCGGAATTCCACCCGGGCAGACGGCATCATCTCCACCCGGGTCAACATGATCCAGCGTGCCAAGGAGCTGCAGATGATCACCGTTTTCCGGGTCTTCGTCATCGATTCCATGGCGCTGGATTCCCTGCTCGGCGTCAAAAATCTCCGGCCGGACGCCATTGACATTCTTCCGGGGCTGATGCCCGGCATCATCCGCAAGGTGCGCGCGCTCACGGGGCTTCCCGTTCTGGCAGGGGGGCTCATCACCGAGAAGCAGGAGGTCCTCCAGGCACTGGACGCCGGAGCCCTGGCCATTTCCAGCACGGCTCCCGCCGTCTGGCAGATGTAAGGAGGCGCTTGTGTGCAGCAATACCAGGCAGCGGGTCGCCCTTTTGAATGTGGCATAAGGGGGCTGTTCTATTTCTCCATAGCGTTCATAGATTGGCTATGGGCAGATTGAACAAATTTTATAGTATCTCTAAAAAATAATTGTATTTTTTGACAGCTCTGAATTTTGTCTAATGACGAAACCCTTTCTCTCTGGTATAATCAAAAGCGTAAGAAGGATCTGGTGCAGTCCCCCGAAGCCGCTGCCCGGCTGCGGATGATTCCGCCAGAGTTTCCACAGAAGCCCCTGCGTAAAATCCTGATCCTACAAGGAGGACTTTTCTATGGCAAAGTACATCATGGCACTGGACGCCGGCACAACTTCCAACCGCTGCATTCTGTTCAATGAGCACGGGGAAATGTGCAGCGTCTCCCAGCGGGAGTTCACCCAGTTTTTCCCAAAGCCCGGCTGGGTGGAGCACGACGCAAATGAGATCTGGGCGACCCAGCTGGGCGTGGCCGTAGAGGCCATGCAGAAGATCGGCGCTACCGCCGCCGACATCGCCGCCATCGGCATCACCAACCAGCGCGAAACCGCCATTGTCTGGGATAAGGTCACCGGTGAGCCCGTTTACCATGCCATTGTGTGGCAGTGCCGCCGCACCAGCGAGTACTGCGACAGCCTGAAGGAAAAGGGCCTGACCGATACCTTCCGGGCCAAGACCGGCCTGGTCATCGACGCCTACTTCTCCGGCACCAAGATCCGCTGGATTCTGGAGAACGTTCCCGGTGCCCGTGAGCGGGCGGAGCGGGGCGAGCTGCTGTTCGGTACCGTAGAAACCTGGCTGATCTGGAAGCTGACCGGCGGCAAGGTCCATGTTACCGACTATTCCAACGCCTCCCGGACCATGCTCTTCAACATCAACACCCTGGAATGGGACGACGAGATTCTGTCCGAGCTGAACATTCCCAAATGTATGCTGCCTACCCCCATGCCCTCCAGCTGTGTCTACGGTGAGACCGATCCCTCCCTGCTGGGCGGCCCCATCAAAATCGGCGGCGCGGCCGGCGACCAGCAGTCCGCCCTGTTCGGCCAGGCCTGCTACCACCCCGGCGAGGCCAAGAACACCTACGGCACCGGTGCCTTCCTGCTGATGAACACCGGCGAGAAGCCCGTCTTCTCCAGCAACGGCCTGGTCACCACCATCGCCTGGGGCCTGGACGGCAAGGTTGAATACGCACTGGAAGGCTCCGTCTTCGTGGCCGGTGCCGCCATCCAGTGGCTGCGGGATGAGCTGAAGCTCATCGAGTCCGCCCCCGACTCCGAATACTACGCCGGTAAGGTCAAGGACACCAACGGCTGCTATGTGGTCCCCGCCTTCACAGGTCTGGGCGCGCCCCACTGGGATCAGTACGCCCGGGGCACCATCGTGGGCATCACCCGTGGCGTCAACAAGAATCACATCATCCGCGCCACCATGGAATCCCTGGCCTATCAGGTCAACGACATTCTGGTGGCCATGCAGGCCGACTCCGGCATTCAGCTGGCGGCTCTGAACGTGGACGGCGGTGCCTCCGCCAACAACCTGCTGATGCAGATGCAGTCCGATATCTCCGGCGCACCCGTACAGCGTCCCACCTGCGTGGAAACCACCGCCATGGGCGCGGCCTACCTGGCAGGTCTGGCCGTTGGCTACTGGGCCAGCAAGGAAGACGTTGTCCACAACCGGGCCATCGACCGGGTCTTCCATCCCGAGATCAGTGAGGAAGAGCGCGCCGAAAAGGTCAAGGGCTGGAACAAGGCCGTGAAGTGCGCCTACGGCTGGGCAAAGGACTGAGCATATTCCATAGAATCCCCGAATTTTCTCCGGGGAGCCTATCTCCCCGGAAATTGCACGGAAGCGAATTCAAACTTTGAAAAAATCCGCGGCAATAATGTAGGGAGGTCAATGAAATGTTACCGTATTTTGCTGAGTTTTTGGGCACCATGATCCTGATCCTCTTGGGCGACGGCGTTGTCGCCAACGTAAACCTGAACAGATCCGGCATGAAGGGTGCCGGTGCCGTTCAGATCACCATTGCCTGGGGCCTTGCCGTTATGGTTCCCGCCTTTATCTTCGGTCAGGCTTCCGGTGCCAGCTTCAACCCCGCACTGACCCTGGCACTGGCCGTTGGCGGTATGTTTGACTGGGCTCTGGTTCCCGGCTACATCATCGCGCAAATCCTGGGCGGCATCGTCGGCGGTATCCTGGTTTACGTTCTGTTCAAGGATCAGTTTGACGCCACGGACGATCCCGGCACCAAGCTGGGCGTCTTCTCCACCGGCCCCTCCGTTGCCAACACCGGCCGCAATATCCTGCAGGAAGCCATCGCCACCTTCGTTCTGATGTTCGCCATCTGCGGCATGAATCAGGTTCCCGGCCTGGATGCAGGCATGGGCAAGCTGCTGGTCTTCGGCATCATCGTATCCATCGGCATGTCCCTGGGCGGCCTGACCGGCTATGCCCTGAACCCCGCCCGTGACCTGGGCCCCCGGATCGCCCACGCCATCCTGCCGATCTCGGGCAAGGGCGGCAGCAACTTCAAGTATGGCCTGGTGGTTCCCATTGCCGGCCCCATCCTGGGCGGCATCGTGGCAGTCCTGCTGTACAACGCAATTCCCTGGTAATTCGTAAATATCTTCTGCTCTTAGTGTAAGTGTCGGGCAGCCCACCCCTCCTACCGGAAGGTTTTCTTGGGCTGCCCGATTTTATTGAAGGAGGCGTTCCATTTGTACGATGTAATCATAATCGGCGCGGGTGTCACCGGCTGTGCGGTGGCCCGATATCTGTCCCGCTATCAGGGCAGCGCCCTGGTGCTGGAGCGGGCGGAGGATGTGTGCTGCGGCACCTCCAAGGCCAACAGCGCTATTATCCATGCAGGCTTTGACGCTGCCCACGGCAGCCTGATGGCCAAAATGAACGTTCAGGGCAGCCGGATGGTGCCCGGGCTGGCGAAGGAGCTGGATTTTCCCTTCCGGATGAACGGCTCACTGGTGGTATGCATGTCCGAGGAGGATATGCACAGGCTTCAGGCTCTCTATGAAAACGGTGTGAAAAACGGCGTGGAGGGGCTGGAAATTGTGGACGCCCAGCGGCTCCACGAGCTGGAGCCCAACGTCAGCAAAAACGCCGTGGCCGCCCTGTGGGCTCCCACCGGCGGCATTGTCTGCCCCTTCAATATGACCATCGCCCTGGCGGAGAATGCCAATGCCAACGGCGTGGACTTCCGGTTCAACACAAAGGTCACGGGCTTTACCCGGGGCGAGGAGGGCTGGACCGTCCACACGGAGCAGGGCGACTTCCGGACAAGGTATGTTGTCAACGCGGCAGGCGTCTATGCCGACGTGCTGCACAACATGGTCTCCCCCCGGAAGCTGCACATCACCCCCCGCCGGGGGGACTACTGCCTGCTGGACAGGCAGGTAGGCGGCTTCGTCAGCCACACGGTGTTCCAGCTGCCCGGGAAGCTGGGCAAGGGCGTTCTGGTGAGCCCCACCGTCCACGGCAACATCATCGTCGGTCCCACCGCCATCGATATTGAGGACCGGGACGGCACCAATACCACCGCCGCAGGCCTGGAGGAGCTGATTTCCAAGGCGGGCATTTCCGTGGACAACCTGCCCATCCGCCAGACCATTACCAGCTTTGCCGGACTGCGCGCCCATGAGGATCACCACGAATTCGTCATCGGGGAAGCGGAAGATGCCCCCGGCTTCGTGGACTGCGCCGGAATCGAGTCCCCCGGCCTGACCTCCGCCCCCGCCATCGGTCTGACCGTGGCGGAGCTGCTGCGGGAGAAGCTGGGCCTGCTGGAGAAGGAAGATTTTATCGCCACCCGGAAGGGCCTGCTCGATCCCAAATCCCTGACTTGGGATGCCTATCAGGCCCTGATCCGGGAAAATCCCGCCTATGGGCAGATCATCTGCCGCTGTGAGCAGGTCACCGAGGGCGAGATCATCGAAGCCATCCGCCGCCCCCTGGGGGCCAGGAGTCTGGACGGCGTGAAGCGGCGCACCCGGGCCGGCATGGGCCGGTGCCAGGCGGGCTTCTGCTCTCCCAGGGTCATGGAAATTCTGGCCCGGGAGCTGGGCGTAAGCCAGGCGGAGATCACCAAATGCGGCGGCGCGTCCCGCCTCATTGTGGGCGTTAACAAGGACAGTTTTGAGGAGGTGCGCGAGGGATGAAATATGAGATCGTGATCATCGGCGGCGGCCCCGCCGGTCTGGCAGCGGCCATTGCGGCCTATGATGCCGGCTGCCGCAGCATTCTGATCCTGGAGCGTGACAACCAGCTGGGCGGCATCCTGAACCAGTGCATTCACAACGGTTTCGGCCTGCACACCTTCGGCGAGGAGCTCACCGGCCCGGAATACGCCGCCCGCTTTGCCCGGCAGGTGCTGGACCGGGGCATTGCCTACAAGCTGAACACCATGGTGCTGTCCATCGGCGGGGACAAGAAGATCACCGCCGTCAACCGCACCGACGGTCTGATTGAAATCGAAGCCACCGCCATCATCCTGGCCATGGGCTGCCGGGAGCGGAGCCGGGGCGCGCTGAACATCCCGGGCTTCCGCCCTGCGGGCATTTACTCCGCCGGTACGGCCCAGCGGCTGGTGAACATCGAGGGCTTCCTGCCGGGGCGCAGAGTGGTCATCCTGGGCAGCGGCGATATCGGCCTGATCATGGCCCGGCGCATGACCCTGGAGGGGGCCAAGGTTCTGGTGGTTGCGGAGCTGATGCCCTATTCCGGCGGACTGAAGCGGAACATCGTCCAGTGCCTCAATGACTTCGGCATTCCCCTGAAGCTCAGCCATACGGTGGTGGACATCCAGGGCAGGGAGCGGGTCACCGGCGTGACCATTGCCGAGGTTGGCCCGGACCGGAAGCCCATTCCGGGCACGGAAATTCACTACGACTGCGATACCCTGCTGCTCTCCTGCGGCCTGCTGCCGGAGAACGAGCTGTCCCGAGGCATGGGCGTGACCATCTCCCCGGTGACCAACGGCCCTATCGTGGACGAAAGCCTGCAAACCAACATCCCCGGCGTGTTCGCCGCGGGCAATGTGCTCCATGTGCATGATCTGGTGGACTTCGTTTCCGAGGAAGCCGCCGCAGCCGGTCGGGCGGCCGTGCGGTATCTGGCAAACGGGCCCCAGGACCGGGGCCGGGAAATCCCCATCACCTTCGAGGGCGGCCCCAGATATACGGTGCCTGCCAGCATCGATCCGAAGCGTGTGGAAGGGGATCTGGTCATTCGCTTCCGGGTGGGCGGCGTTATGAAGAACCGCCGCGTCCGGCTGTATCTGGATGACGAGGCGGTGGTCAGCCGCAAGCGCCCCGTCATGGCCCCCGGCGAAATGGAGGAGCTGAAGCTGACCCAGGGAGCTCTGGCGGCCCATCCGGATCTGAAGCAGATCCATATTGCAGTGGAGGAGGCGTAACCGTGGAAAAACGTGAATTGACCTGTATCGGCTGCCCCTTGGGCTGCGCCATTACCGTGACGCTGGAGGGCGGCGAAGTAAAGGATGTGGCAGGCTTCACCTGCAAACGGGGCAAGGAATATGCCTGCAAGGAAGTGACCAATCCCACCCGCATCGTCACCAGCACCGTCCGCCTCACCGGCAGCAAGACCGGCGCGGCAGTGGTCAGCTGCAAGACCGCCCAGGATATCCCCAAGGGGAAGATCTTTGCCGTCGCCGCGGCGCTGAAGCAGGTGGCAGCCAAAGCCCCGGTGGAAATCGGCGATGTGCTGCTAACCAACGTCGCCGGAACCGGCGTGGACATTGTCGCCACCAAGGCCGTGGAGTAAGCGAAATACTCTTTTTCGCAGTAAAATATTGGAGCGGGCCTGCGCCCGCTCCATTGCTTTCTGTGCCTTCCCGTTCGTTCCGCAATACAGGCACATTTCCTTGATTCCAATATTGCGGCACAGCCTCCCCAACACGCAAAAGGGCATGCGGGAATTGAGGATGCGATAAAACAAGAATAAGCATACCATTATGCGCATTGGGTGTTCCGCTGTGCCGCAAGGTGCCGGTATCATACAGATCCGAAAAATTGAGGAAAATCGGCGCTTTTCAAAGCGTTCCGTATCATACCGTTCCTGCTCAAGAGCTTAACACAAAAGCTTCCGAAAAACAATTAGCTGGCTGCATAGTGTTTCAACGATTTTTCCGGCGCGCTGTCCTGCATGGTAATTCGCCGTTCAAAATCATCGACCTTTTTGATCTCGCCGGTTGCTGTTATGTATTTGCCGCCAGCCTTCCGCTCATCGGGCCGGAAGTAGGTAACGGTGACTTCCGGCGCGTCATCAAAGGCATCCATGAGAAGCTGATACTTCATGTCCAATGCAGTCAGAGCTTCCTCGTCAAGTTCAATCCTTTCGTCGGTCAGACGCCCGGTTTCCTTGATGGCGGACTCATATCCGGTAAGTGCTGCGAAGGGCGCGAACTGCGCCGCTCGATCTGACATTGGCATCTGCGGTCGCGTCTTTGAAACGTGGTGAGGGAGATTGATAATCTCGTCGTACCGATTATTCATGCGCATTCTGTATCTCACCTCTTAGATAAACTGGAAGTTTTGTATGCGTTATTCTTCTAATATTTTTGTAGGGTTCGCATCCGTTACAAATATCATACTATCATAAAGCACCGCAGGAGGTTGGAACATTCGATAACTTGGAGGAAGAAGCCGCATAATGATTGAGTAGCTTTCTCCAAGTGTTCCCATATAGGTGTATTCAGAAGCCTGCCTACCCAGTTCAGAATTTTCCGGGACTTTAGTAAAATCCAACCAACAAATATCAAATCCCGCCAGTTTTGCCGCCTTTGCTAAAGGGTCATGGGAATAAAACACCTGAATTGTACGCTTTTCAGGCGAACGGGTCGGCATATTGCAATGGGTTTTATAAAAATCGGTACCAATGGCATAGTAACCGTTTGCTGCGTCCTTGGAAAGAAGTTTACCCATCGAGTCAAAACTGCCCCATTTTGCGACATGGCTGTTGTGACCTGTCACAAAGATTTTTTCATGCCCATTTCGCTGCTCCTGCTGTAAAATCCACTGTACATTTTCTGCCATAAATTGATCTCTTAATGCAGCACCATCATCATTTGTCAGAGTTTGAAGCTTGGAATGCTGCATTAAAATATCTACAAAGTGAATTGCATTTTCCGAACCGTTCTTGCTTTCCAATTCTTTCTTCACTTGTGTAAGGGTTTCAATTCGAGTAGATAAATCGCATTCACTGCTCCAGTTTTCGCCTTCCACAAGTTTCTGCAAGTTTGTTGTGTCCACTTCCAGTTCTTTGCAGGATTCTTTCAAAAACCTCATGCTGTAAGAAATCCTCTGCATATCAAAACCGTAAAAGCGAAGGTCTTCGCCTTCCAATGCACTTTCATTGTACTGGCGCATATAGGAGATAAGTTCTGCCATCTCTTCCGTTCTATAAATGGAAAATCCAATCGCTGCGGCTGCTTCCTGTGCTGTCCCCTCACCGCCGTGTATATATCGGTTTACCTGCTCGCAACCGCCGTAGTCACCTTCAAGGGCAAACGCCCTAACACCATTATTTTTTACCATCTGCTTGAACACTTCCAGCTTCAACTGCTGAAATTCTGCATTTCCGTGAGTAGCTTCTCCCAATGCAATTATTTTTGCACTTTCAGGCACGGTTATATTTTCCACAGGTTCAGCATAAGCTAAAAACTCTTCCGGATTCACATTTTCTCCTGTGCCAAAACCTCCAAAACGCATAAATACAAGTGCCGCTAAAGCCATAACACCTAATAATCCAAAAACGATATATCTTATCTTAAATCTTCTTGCCTTTTTATTCTTCATATCTGATAGACCTTTCCTTTATAGTGAATCAGTTGTCTTACATCCGTTTTCCACGCTTATTGTACTTCACGTAATAGTTCTTCTGCCGTAGTGTTGAACAATTTTGCAAGTGTAAGCAGATTGGAAGTGCTTGGGTCAGATGCTCCGGTCTCCCATTTAGAGACAGCCTGCCTGCTTACGCCGATAGATTCTGCAACAAACTCCTGCGTCATCTTACACTCTTCACGATGCTGCTTCAAAACCTCACCGAGAGATTTCTTGATGCTGGACTTTTCTTTTCTGACATTGCCTGATTTGATATATCTACTCAATGCTCTTATGAGGAAAATTCCCACAGTGATAAATGCCGCTATCACCGCCACCCCGATTAGCAGTACAATACCAAAAACAACAACTCCTAAAAAATCGTATTTCACTTATAATCACCTCTTTTCGTGACTTCATGATAGCAAAATTTCATGGTTGCTACCACCAACTATCACGATATTTCTTTGGTTGCGAACGGTTGCGGAACTAAAACAACACTTTTTTATGTAAAAGGCATATATGTAAATTAATAAAACGACAAATCCAAGTTTGTTTGATCCTTCATGCCTTATGCCCGCCGATCTGCGCGTTGCGGTCTTTTGCAGTTGCGCCTTCTTCAAGATTCATCGCCTTGAGGATGGCGTTCTTTCCATACTTCTTCTTGATGGCAAGCGTGGCGGCTTGTATCTTCCGCTCACGCTCCAAAGCGGCATCTTCAGCTTTCTGCTTTTCCTCTTCGGCGGCATAGTCGGTAAAGAGGTCGAGCTGGACAACCCCGTCATTTCCCGGACAACCAGCTTCGCCTTCTGCGGCTCATAGGGACAGTGCAATACCTGACCGGAACTGAGGCTGTTGGAGCTGGGACGGTATGCCTTGATTGCTTCAATGGTGGTCGGCTCCCAGCCCCACGCATGGTCATGGTGACAGCCAGTTTTTGAACTGGCTGTTGCGATATGCCACCGGCATATCGCATTTGAGTGGGTTCGAGTCCCTGGATTTCCGGGAAATAAAAAAGCCACCCGAATGGGTCAATGTCAGTAAGTTAAGCTGACGAATCCTCCTACCCTCAGGAATGATATGGTAG
>OIZP01000596.1_pt1 | contig 22109 bp, 18 predicted proteins | sample 1588531 | NCBI WGS metagenome assembly OIZP01 (sample SAMN03283283) | human gut metagenome | biome: human-associated habitat; material: feces | host: Homo sapiens | place: Peru | collected 2012
GAGGAATCCAGCCCTAATTTATATTGGTCAAAAGCTTTTAGCGGACAGCAATAATCCTATATACAAGAAAGACGGATGGCAGGTGGACGCAGGAGTGGGAGGATCCTTCGCCCTGAACAAGGCTGGCGAGAAACAAAACTTCTACGGCAACACATCTGGCATCGTGCATACACAACTGAAAGTGAGCCACAACCTAAAGATAGGCTCCTACACTCTGCCCGTACATGCCATGGGATTGTGGAACCCACAGTCGCAGAAGGCTTATTTCCAAATAGGAGCACAAATCATCAACTTATAAAAAACATAGTATAAAGACATAAAATCCATAAACATAAATAAAATCCATAAAACATTATGAATATCAAAGATTTCACAACAGGCGTTCAGCACATTGGTATCCCCACAAACAATATTGAGGAGACCATCAACTTCTATCTCACTCTCGGCTTCACAACAGCCTTGCGCACTATCAACGGCACAGAGGAAGTTGCTTTCCTTCAGCTCCACAATCTCGTGATAGAGACTTATCAGAACCGTCAGGCTGCTATGGCATACGGAGCCATCGACCATATTGCCATCGATGTGAAGAACATCGACGAGCTGTTTAAAGTTGTGCAGCGTGCTGGACTGAAAATGCTTGACACACAAGTCTATGGTTTACCATTTTGGGAGAATGGAGTTAAGTTCTTCACTATCGAAGGACCTAACAAAGAGAAGATTGAGTTCTGCGAGAGACTGTAAACAGTTGAGAGTTGAAAGTTGAGGGTTGAGAGTTATGATTACCAAGCTAAACATTTAATGTTAAAGTATATCATAACTCTCAACTTTCAATTCTCAACTCTCAACTATTGTAATCATAACTCTAAACTCTCAATTCTCAACTGAATCTTACCGGATCTGTGGATATTTCATGGGGAATAGTCACAAAGATCAGCCCTTTGGCTGTACACATCGACTTGCCGATGTCTTTTTAGTTTACGGGAGTATAGCCAATCGCAATCTCTACCATAGGTGCATTATCTGACTCTGCATTATAGTCTTTCTTCTACAGCGTAAACTTGTATCCCGCTGTAATATACACAGCATGGTTGCGTGCCGAAGGTGAGCCAATCATGCTGACCCATGGGTCGTTTGACTTCAGATTTATGGCCTTTCTTACTTCGAAGCAATAGTAGGCATCAAGGGTGATGTGTCGCCACTCATAGCTCAGGCCAAAGGGAATGCCTATCACGATGTTACGAAAGTTGCTGCTCACACTCTCCGATTTCTTCTCTTTGTACGATTCCCATAGATACATAGATGATGTGCCGTCGCCAAGGTTCATGGTGCGAATGCTATTTATGGTAATCTTGTCCTTTGCCGAGACGAGCAAGCCTACCTGCACACCTATATGGGTAGCCAGTCCTTTCACATCCGAGAAGTAAGACTTTAGTTGTAGAGGCACGGATATGTAAGTCACGTCAAGCTTTTCATTGACAGATGCGTATTTCTCTTTCTGCTCCTTGAATGCAGTGCCTATAAGACTGAAGTCGGCTCCCGTTGTCAGCGAGTAATATTGCGACAGCGGTATCTCCACGCTTGCTCCAAACGTATATCCTGCTTTCCACTCCTTCGATGCCGTTAGTGCCGAGCCGTCCATCTTGGATATGGTTACACCTGCATGTGGAATGATTGACACACGGTGACCTTCGTTCTGAGCCGATGCCCACATAGGCAGCAGCGATATGACAACGGCAGATATGATATTTTTTATAGTGTTCATTTTCTTTTGTAAGTATATATTTCTGTTGTATTACACTGTTTACAGGTGAGCTTCATTTTGTCTTCTGTCTTGTCGCTGACGGTCCAGGTTTCTGTATAAAAACATTCGGGTATAATGAGTGCATTGATGTCTCCGGATTTAGTTATGTTTTCACCGTCCATTGTGAACCATTGGTCAGAGACAACAGTTCCAAATCTGTCCCATTTGTACGTTTTATGGTTATCCATAAAAGCGAGAGTATGGTAGAACAGCGAATTCCGACTGTCGTCATTCTTAGTGTCCATATCCGTGATACAGTTGCCATCCACAATGTAAGTATAGTGTGTGGTTACCCACTTGCCCAAGATGTATTCGGGCACAGGTTTCTTCATTATCTCGTCAGCCCGCTGCATCTCTTCGGGCACGTCTTTCTTCACAAAGTGTTCCACCCTATTATTATTGTCGCCATTGGCAAAGGCAAGCAATGAATTGTTACCCACGGCATACACATTCCAATTGGTTCCTGATGAGAGAATTGTGCAGTTGTCGTCGTCAAGTTCCACCTTAGCCGAATGATACTGCACGGTATGATGATAAGTCCCACTCCATATCTGTGATATGTCGGAGATATTGCCTTCTTCGTCTACGTAGAATCCACAGCCAGTCTCATTGTCCTGTTCCCAATAGCCCGTGAAGTCGGTCATGTTGAATCCCGACATCTTCATGCCTTCAAGTTCACTTATCATCTTGTCGCCATCGCCTGGTAGCGATGTGAGTCTGTAGAAAGGTACTACTGATGTCTTGCCGTTATAGGCGAGATACATCTTTTGGTCGTCGTTTCCAGCCACGGTCACGTTGTAGTATTTGCCGTAGTCTTTGAGTAGTTGCATCTCATAGTGGTTGCCGTTCACACTCCACTTGCCCGTTTTGTATCCCAATTTATAAGGATTGTCTGTGACGTTGGTATACATCCATTCTGTCACAGTATTGTCATTGTGCACTACAATGCCTTGAATGGCACCGTCGCCATTGATGTCTTCACCGGCTATCTGCCAATAGCCAGTGATAGGCACATTGATATTGGGCGACACTTTCGGTGCTGTGAATGCAGGGTCGTCGCTGCATGATGTCTGCATAACGACGGTGAGCAGGCATAATGAAAGGGTTGTGAAACAAATGTGTTTCATGATTTTGGGTATTATTTAGTTGTTAATATGTTGTAAAACACCGCAAAGGTATATTTTTTATTTCTGATAGGATAGGTAATGATTAAAAAATAAAAGAAAAAAGATTGTTAGTGTGATTCTCGTCTATAAATATAACATTCGACAGCAAGCAATATATAAAGATTCTGTGCGTTTATAATATGACAAACATAAAAAACGTATTATGAAACAGCTTTTATTTCTTTTAATGATGATTACTGGCGCTTGTACATTTACAAGTTGTGACAAGTCGGATGACACTGTAGACCCTATAAAGGAAAATCTATTTAATAGCAAATATATAGTCAACGATGCCGGATGCTGCGTGCTTGATGGTTTGCAGCCAATAAGAGCTGAAATTATCAATGATGAAGTGAAAGGCTATGGCTGGAAGGTTATTGGCATATATAAAATAATGGATAATGGTAAGCTATCACAAAAAGACTATCGCGATATGGTGTATGGTAGCGGATATACAGACTATTGGTTTAAGGCTGACAATAACTTGATAGGCTTCCGTCATGGCGATGTATCTGGTAAAAACTACATAAATACAGAATGGAGCTATGATGACAGTAAGGGATACATCATGCGCTATTCTGCCGATTTAAGCATATCAGAACGCTACATGCAAGTGCTGTACGTCGCCACACTTCAAGGAAAAGAATTCTATCTTTATACCATTCAGAAGCTTGGCTACACAACCATTAAGAACGATACCACTAAGCCTTTCTATGGCTTGGTGATATATCAGCGCATGACAGACAAAGAACTTGCAGAAATAAAGAAGGAATATAAATTACAACTTTAACCTTCTTGCTCTCTTAATTGCTTCAAAAGGAAGTCCTCTAACGTCTTCTTATCTGGCAACTGGAGCATATAGGTAGAAACGAAGAGTTGGTTGTCCATACCTGCAAGAGCATACTCCACCATTTTCTTTCCCTTACGAGTACAAAGAAGAATACCGATAGGAGGATTGTCTCCTGGTTGCATCTCGTTCTCGCGGTAATGCGATACGTATGCATTTAGCTGTCCGAAGTTCTCATAAGAGAATTCCTCGTTCTTTAATTCGATGATAACTCCGCAATGCAGAATGCGGTTGTAGAACACAAGGTCGGGATAATAATATTCATCATCAATGATAATGCGCTTTTGTCTTGACTCAAAGCAGAACCCTTTGCCAAGTTCAAGAATAAACTCTTGCAAATGACTGATGAGTGCATCCTCTAAATCATGCTCGTCTACTACATCCTGCGCCTTAAGTCCAAGAAACTCGAAGGTAAAAGGCTGTCGTATCTGCAAGTCAACCGAGTCATGACCTTGAATTGAGGGCAAAGAGAGCATTTTCTCTGGATTAGAGCTTATGCCTGCCCTAACATATAGGTTTGTGCTTATCTGACGACGAAGCTCACGAACCGACCAAGTACACTTGATACACTCTTGCTCATAGAAGTAGCGAGCGAGAGGGTCGTCAAGGGTCATTATCTCACGTAAATGAGTAAATGACAAATGTGAGATAATTGTTTTGCCGGGTGTCATAAATTGGTGCATCATTGATGCACCAATTGCATCTTCCTTATTTTCAATGGATTGTAATTGGTGCATCATTGTCGCACAAATTCGAACTGGTAGATTATCCGTCATTTGAGGGTATAATCTATAGAACTTTCTTGCCCACTTAAACAATGTCGTTGTCATACCCTTTCTATTCACTCTCTCCTCCAGTTTCTTCAGCAGTTGTGTTCCATACTCCGCCCTATCCTTGCCATGCTGCTCATATTCTACGATATAATATCCAATGAGCCAATTGCGCATAGTCTGCATACGGTTTATAGCCTTTACTGCAGATGATTGTGCAGCATCATGAGTGGTCTGAATAATAGAAGTCAAGTCGTTAAAAGAGTGAAGCTTTTTGCTCCAATCCTCAAAAGGAATTTCCATTCCGTCATGGAAATATGTTGAGATTTCGTTTGTCATATTGTAGTTTGATTATATCGGTTACAAAGTTATACATATCATTTTAAATCACCAACAATTTATTATAAAAGTTGAATAGAGAAAGCCTTCAAGTATTATCGCTCTTCAAGACAAAAGGCAACTATAACATAAGAACTTTCCTACATCCACAAAGCGAAGGCTGCAGAAAATAATAGAGACGTAGAATTTAATGTATAAAAGATGGTGGTAGTTCCAGCTTTTTTATATAATTTTGCCAACCGTTTAGGATGGCAAAATATATTTAGAATATGGAAAATATAGAAGTGATGGTGGTACTCTTCATCATCGTAGTGCTTGGCTATGCCATGTGCAAATTGGGATATATGGGCGACAAGTTCGACCAAAAACTATCATCTATAGTTATAGACATTACTTGTCCTGCATTGATACTCTCATCGGTAATGGGCACAGAACTCCCCGACCGCAGTCTTATTCTACCACTATTAGGAGTAGGCTTTCTCACCTATATCCTATTGCTCGTATTCGGTTTTTGGGTACCTCGCTTTATCAGCAAGAACCACGACGATCAAGGCATGATAGGTTTTACATTGATGTTTGCTAATGTAGGCTTCATAGGCTACCCTATCGTCTCTTCCATATTCGGTCCAAAAGCCATTTTCTATGCTGCTCTTTTGAATACTCCTAACACATTCTTTATATTTACAGCAGGAGTAATGCTTGTTAAGGGCGAATATAGTCTTAAAAGTCTAAACCCAAAGTTGCTTTTCTCGCCAGCGATGATAGCGGCCTTCATTGCCGCCATACTCGTTGCTTGTGGCGTACACACTCCAAACATTATAGCTCGTCCTATCACCATAGTTGGCAACATAACTGTTCCTGCCGCTCTGATGATTATCGGCTCTTCTATGGCACGCCTTCCACTACGCGAAATAGTGGGCAGTCCAAAAGTTTATGTAACATCATTCTTGCGTCTCATCGTCGTACCGCTATCTGTATATTATCTGTTCAAAGTTTGTGGAGTTAGCAACATTGTCAACAACATAAACACCGTAGTGATAGCCATGCCTGTCGCCTCTTTTGGTACAATGTTTTGCATGAAGTATGGTCGCAACCCTTCTCTCATCACCGAGATAACCTTCATCACTACCATAGGCTCCATCCTCACAATTCCTCTGATAACGATGTTGTTCTAAATGTATAGATTTTCCTTTTAGGGAATTTCCTATCAATCTATAGGGATTCATACCATTCTTCTGTCAATCATACTTGCTAATTTTGCAATCAGAAAAGAAAACTATAATAACCCTCAATAAATAGCAGAGCTTATGAAAAGGAATGAATGGATGGCACTTATTGCCACAACTATATTGATGTTTGCCGTATGCCTTTCTGCATCGGCAAAGGATGTGAAGAACGTGGAGCGTGGAATGACCAAGCAGGAAGTTATCAACATATTGGGCAAGCCAAAGCTAACGAGCTTTGATGCTTATGGCGACAAATGGGAGTTTATCAAAAATACCAAACAGATTACCGTAAGCTTTGATTTAAACGGAAGGGTTGTTGCTTGTAACATGAATTATGTTGTAGATGTCAACACTAATCATACAGTAGATGCAAACCATCAGCGCCATACCCCTCCATATGCGATATATCCTAATGCACCAGTGTATTACGATTGTTGTCTCGACGAAACTTCCTTTGCCAAGCTGTATAACAAAGTGAAGAACGCGAGCTTCGACGACAACAAGTTCGACCTACTTGAGGTTGCCAGTATCGGATGCTTCTACTCATGCAATCAAGTTGCTCGCATGATGAGCATATTCACATTTGGCGATAAGCAGTTGAAAGTGCTCAGCATGATGGCTTCTCACATTGTTGACCCTCAGAATGCCATAGCTATCTACAACGTATTGACATTTGACAGCGAGAAAGCGAAAGCTGGAGAAATAATAAAGAATTCAAGAAAACATAAATAGCGGAGGTCACCAACCTCCGCTATTTTTATAAGTTTATATTATTATCTTTTTACCCTACTATCCACGTATACAGGAAGAACATCCAATGGGCTGTTATAGCAGCAACAAGTCCACCACAGAAATGGGCAAGGATAGCTTTCGGGGTAAGGTCGCGATAGCCTATGGAATCGAGCATGGCGGTATGAGTGCTAAGGAATCCACTCCAACACATACCGATAGCTGTAAAAACAGCGATAGCATTGCCATCAATCCAACCATGAGCGATAAAGCCTGGAATTAAGCTTAGGGCTGCACCTACAGCTCCAAGAGCCGTGATAGGGAATGCAACGAGATGAGGATCGTGGAAACCGAAGAGCCACTCGAATACAAAGTCTATCTTATTGGCAAGCCACGGCAATAGTTCTACGCCCTGATAAGCAGCACCATTATATGCACCATCAGCAGCAGGACCAAATGTGAATATCATCACAAACGTAGAAATGATAAGCACACCAGGAATAATGGCTATGCCCACTTCAACTCCACTTCGTCCACCATCAAGCACAGCATTGAGCAAGCGTATAAAAACTGTCTTCTCTGTATTCTCGTTTTCTTCTTTCTCCTCTTCATCAATATCTTCCTTCGACACAGCATCCTCTGTAGCATATTGTGGATAGGCTTTCAACACAAAGCGCTGCATCAATCGTGTGGAGCACACACAGCCGAAGCATGCACCCAAGAGTCCGATAAGCGGAGCTACATAATAGCCTTGGCTTGCCATAAACACAATAACAAGCAAACCCATACCAAAGGCTGTACCAAAGTTGGTTAGCGAGATAAACTGATATTTCTTAAAATAGCTTGCAAACCTTTTGTCGTTAGCAAGCGATAATAATAGCAGGGTTATCGGATAGAAACGTCATCACGGCACCCAACGAAGTAACGCCTGGCAGATTAAATATCGGGCGCATCAATGGTCGAAGAGTACGCTCAAGCAAAGCCACCACACCAAACTCTACAAACACCTTGCCTATAGCACCCGTAATCACACAGATGCTCATCAGATAGAAAACGGTGTTGAGCAACAAGTCGTGGGCAGTCTTCATTATTGTGTTGAGCATGTTGGGCACACCCATCACAATACCCAGATAACCAAACAATACAACTACTGAGGTTATACACCATACCCCATTCGGAATAAGCGGTTTGCCTTTCTGTTTCATAAATCGGTAGTTTAAGGATTTTTATCGTAACATAAGCTACGGCAAAGATATTAATAAAAACCGAATAAAACAGAATATACCCAATTATTTTTCTATTATTCGTTCTTTCATTAGAGTTATCTAAAACAAGAACGTTGGAAATCTCTTTGTATTGGCTTCCTTCTGCTGAAGTTCTTCCTTCATTCTCTTATTAGCCATTTTAAAGAAGAACTTTATTAGATGCTCATCCGTTGCCTCCGTACGAATATATCGGAGTGACGAAATATATTCTTGACGGCAATCAGATGATATAACTATCTGCGGATGACCCATACGAAGTAGGATATAGTTGCTGACAAGGCGCCCTGTCCTGCCATTACCATCACGGAAAGGATGCAGATATTCATAAAAGCCATGGAAGCGAGCTGACAAAACTACAGGATGCACATTGCCAGCAGCAATAGCCTTTTCTGTAGATTCCAACAATCTCGGAACCTTAGCAATCAGTTCTTCATGATCACCAAAAACGGTATCACCTGCCGCCATATCAGTAGTGGTATATTCACCAGGAATGGCATCAGGAGCACGATAGGTGATGGTATGAAGCGTAACACGCTTATTGATTTCTTTCAGGAAAGTCTCATCAAGCTGATGGTCTACATTTTTTATCATATATTCATAAGCATCGAAATGATCCAGCATCTCGAAAGCTTCAAGCAAAGACTTGCCCGAAGGTATCATTCCTAATCCTTTTTCTTTTAAATCACGAGTGTCGTCAATAGAAAAAGAATTACCTTCTATGGCACATGAATGTGTGGAGAAAAGTATCTCGTTATACTTGATATACTCTTCTCTATTCATTTTGTCGACAAAAAGTTTTTGATATTTCTGTCGCAAAGCCTCATATTCTGCTATTTCCTTTTCGAATGTCATATGCAAATACGTTCTTGTGTGCAAAGATAATGCAAACGAGCGCAATGTAAGCTTGCTTACAAATTGCCGAGTGCAGCTTATCTTCTGCAAAGATAAAACAATTATTTCTAATCTTCCCTCTTAAAAAGGAAAGAATGACGACATTATGTTAAAAAAGCACCAAAACGCATTGATATAAATAGCTAAAACATAATGATTTTGCGATTTTATTTGAATAATGTTAGTAGATTATTAAAAAAGCACTATCTTTGCATAAGAGATATATTATATATATGTGAGATATATATGAATGTTAAACTAAGTTTGTTTTTATATGCATATAAACTATTTATCCCCAAGTGCCTACCGCTTGATTCTGTTAGGCTGTTGCTTTACCCCTCCTTTCTTTAGTTCTGTATGTGCACAGAATTCAGGAGAGTTTGCAACAACTCAAACAGAAGTATCGGTAAAGAAAGGGTTTGTAGAAGGAAAGGTCTTAGACAATGGAGACCATGAGCCTATGATTGGCGTAACGGTGGCTATAGAAGGTACCACCAATGCCGTAACTACCGACATCGATGGTAACTTCTCTCTGCCTATAAAGGGAGAATGCAACATCGTATTTTCATTTATCGGATACAAGAAGTTAGTAGTCCGATATACAGGAAACAACCAAGCTGACTTTGCTCGTATCTTGATGAAGACCGAAGCTCTCAACATCAAGGACGTGGTGGTGACGGGAGTCTATCGCCGTAAGAAAGAGAGCTTTACTGGTTCTTCCAGCACCTTCAAGGGCGACGAGCTTAAGAGTGTGGGTGCGCAGAATGTGCTTCAGAGTTTGAAAACCTTGGACCCTTCGTTCAAGATTATGGAGAACAGTCTTTCTGGTTCCAACCCTAACAAGATGCCGGATATTGAAATCCGTGGTAAATCGAGTGTGGCTGGACTCAAAGAAGAATATGGCTCCGACCCTAACCAGCCACTCTTTATCCTTGATGGTTTCGAAACAACTTTGGAAACTGTCATGAACCTCAATATGAACAGAGTTGCGTCAGTAACTTTGCTCAAGGATGCTGCGTCTACAGCCATCTATGGTTCTAAGGCTGCCAATGGTGTTGTAGTTATCGAGACCAAGGCACCAACAAAGGGTAAGTTGCAGATTTCATACAAGGGCGACTATAGTCTCGACTTTGCCGACCTTTCTGATTATAATTTGATGAACTCGCGCGAAAAGTTGGAGTTTGAAAAGTTGGCTGGCGTATATAAGGACAACACCAGCGACCCATTCAACCAGATAAAGTTGGATAATCTCTACAACTCTCGTCTCCGCGACATCGAGCAGGGCGTTGACACCTATTGGCTCAGCGTGCCTTTGCGCACAGGCTTCACTCACAAGCATAATGTATATGCCGAAGGTGGTGAAGGCAATGTGAGATATGGCTTGGGTTTGAACTATGGTATGGTTAATGGTGTGATGAAGGGTTCCGACCGTGAGACATTGGGCGGTAACCTCGACTTGATTTACCGTACAGGCAAATTCCAGTTCAGCAATAAGCTCTCTATCGACTATTTAGAGACCAACAATCCTGCCGTAAGCTTTGCAGAATATGCACAGGCAAACCCATATTACAAGAAGTATGGTGCTAATGGCAAGATAAACAAATATCTTTATTATCCGGAAGATGGTTTGAACGACAATCCTGTTTCAAACCCTCTATGGAATGCTCACCTCAACAACTATGATAAGGGTCAGCGCTTCGGCTTTACTAATAATTTCATAGCAGAATGGTTTGCTACCGACGATTTGCGTGTACGTGCTAAGTTTGGTATGACCAAATACGACGATACACAAGACGAGCGTCTGTCGCCTGAGCATACCGACTTTGATGATAAGGAAGCCACACAGAAGGGATTGTTTAAGCATAGCTTGCAGAAATATCTCTACTACGAGGGCGACATCTCGGCAACCTTTGGTAAGCTCATCGCAAAGAAGCATCAGCTCAATGCGGTATTGGGTTTCAACTTCAACAATACCACAAGCAAGACTAATGGCTATTCGGCTACCGGCTTCACCGACGACCAGTTTGCAGCACCTTCGTTTGCCAACAACTATCCTACAGGTGGCAAGCCAAGATATTCTGAGAACATAAAGCATGCGTCGAGCTTCTATCTCAATGGTGGATATGCTTACGACAATCGCTATTTGCTCGACTTCAACCTTCGTAACGACGGAGCCTCTATGTTTGGCACCGACAACCGTTTCCGTACCACATGGTCTGTCGGCTTGGGTTGGAATATCCATCATGAGAAATGGCTTGAAGATCGCGACCTCTTCCAGTTGTTGAAGCTTCGTGCCTCTGTGGGTAACCCTGGTAATCAGAACTTCTCTGCATACCAAGCTTACACCACCTACATCTTCAACAGCTTGATGTCTAACATCTTCGGTACTGGTGTTATCATCAATAGCCTTGGCAACAACGATTTGGCTTGGCAGGAGACAATCAACTACAACTTTGGTGCCGATGTCACCACTTTGGGTAACCGTCTGAACTTGACTCTTGATTACTTCATCAAGAATACCGACCCATTGCTCGCTATCATCACCACCCCTGGTTCTATGGGTGTAACAAGCGAAGCCCTTAATGCTGGTAAGCAGAAGACTAATGGCTGGGAAGCTACTATCAAATTCTCGCCTATCTACATGCCACAACAGCGCATCAACTGGAACATCTCTTTGAGCGCTACTCACGCTAAGTCGAAGTATGCCAATATCGGCAATGCCTTTAGCGCACTCAACGAGAGTGGAAAGACATCACTCCACAACACCACTCGCTACTACGATGGCGGTAGCCCTACAGCAATATGGGCAGTACGCTCTGCTGGTATCGACCCTGCTACAGGTAAGGAATTGTTCATCAAGCGCGATGGCACATATTCGTTTACCTATGATGCAAGCGACGAGGTTGTTTGTGGCGACACAGAACCTGATGTAGAAGGATTGTTGGGAACAACATTCTATTACAAAGGCTTCTCATTCAGTTGCTACTTCCGCTACCAGTATGGCGGTCAGCTATTCAACAGCTCTCTCTTCGATAAGGTTGAGAACATAGGTACTGCCGACGTTTACAACAACCAAGACCGTCGTGCTCTCTACGACCGTTGGAGCGTAAACAACCGCAATGCTCTCTATAAGGGAATCTCTATGGTGCAGAAGACCGACAAGTCGTCACGTTTCGTGATGGACGAGAACACTCTCACTTGCGAGTCTATCAACATCGGTTATGAGTTCCCACTCAACATTGCCAAGAAATTCGGCATGCAGGCTCTTTCTATCCAAGCCAACATGAACGACATCTTCCGTTGTTCTACTGTCAAGGCGGAACGAGGCATCGACTATCCTTTTGCCCGTACCGTTTCGTTCTCAATAGGTGCAACATTCTAAAACCGTCAGACGATGAAAAAAATAATATATACAATGATAATAGCCTGCACCACTCTGTTTGCTTCATGCGACAGCTGGCTGGAGGTGAAGCCTTACGATCAGATTGCCGAGGGCGAACTTCAAAAGTCGGAAGAAGGCTACCAGAAAATGCTCAACGGCATCTACATCGACCTTAATAGCGATGAGCTATATGGTCAGACTCTATCTGTAGAGATGATAGAGGTGATGGGTGGCGCTTATACCATAGGTACCGACAATAGCGTATGGGGCAACTACAAGGATTTGTCATCATACCAATATAATACCGAATATTGGCGCAACCGCCTTGACCAAACATGGAATAAGGCTTATGCGCTGATATTGAACTGCAACAAGATTCTGGAAACCATCGATGGCAACAAGAATCTGTTTACTGATGGCAGCTACTATATCATAAAGGGTGAAGCTTTGGCACTTCGTGCTATGTTGCATTTCGATATGTTGCGCCTCTTTGGTCCTGTATATTCTAAGGATAGCAATAAGAAAGCAATACCTTATTATACCAAGCAGACCAACTCTCCAGAGCCTATACTCACAGCTCAGGAGGTGATGGAGAAAATAACTACCGACTATGAGGATGCTCTCAACTATCTTGCCAACGATCCTGTGAAGACAGAAGGCACCATGATGAGCAGCACCGAGGATGGCTCAAGCAACTTCTTGCGCTATCGTGCTTTGCGCCTCAACTATTATGCAGTAGAGGCTCTCATGGCTCGTGCTTATCTCTATATGGGCAACAAGACCGAGGCTTTCAAGTATGCTACCGACGTTATCAAGACTGCCGACCAGAATATATTCCCATTCGTGGATAAGAATCTGGTTATTGGTTCGCCTGCCGACCCTGACCGCATCTTCTCTTCAGAGGTATTGTTTGCTCTTACCAACACCAGTCGCGGAACTATTCACAAGAACTTCTTCGACCCTTCACGTTTGCCTAACTATGTGTTCCGTATGGACGACAGCATGATGAGCAATCTCGTGTATGGTGGTGCTGCTACCACAGGTGGTTATCAAGACGACTATCGCTATCGCGCTTGCTGGATGGCAACAGGTAGCAACCGCTATTTCTATAAGTATAGCGATATGGTGGCTAACGGAAGCATCCAAAACACCATGATTCCTATGGTAAGATTGGGCGAGATGTTCCTGATAGCTGCCGAGAGCCAGAGTGGCGATTTGAAAGCTGGCGTACAGTATGTAAATGCTTTGCGCAGAAACCGTGGCGTAGCAAGTCTCACCACATTAACTCCCGACTTGCTGAAGTATGAGTATATCCGCGAGCTATATGGCGAGGGTCAGCTGTTCTTTCTCTACAAGCGTTTGAATAGCGACATCATCACTTCTGCTACAAGCAGCAAGAACCCTAAGGCGAGCGATTTGATATTCGTGGTTCCATTGCCTGACACGGAGACTGAAAACAGATAAACATCCTAACGACATAAGACTATGAACAAGATGAATAATAAGATAAAATCCATGCTGATTGGTGCGATGGCTATCGTCGGAGTATGCTCATGTAGTGAGCAGACTCCTGAAGTCTTCGACAATATCGACGGCATATATCTCAATAATCGCTCCAACACCAACATCTTGCAGGATTCTACCAACGTAACCTTCGTTTATCAGAAGGGCGACGAGATGCAGGTGCCTGTAAAGATACAGTTGTTGGGCAGACCATCTGACAAGGCTCGCGAGATAGCCTTGACTGTAACATCCAACGATGCTACTGAAGGTGTAGACTACATACTGCCAGAGAAGGCAGAGTTGGCAGCAGGCGAAACTGTGCTCAACTACATGATTACTCTAAAGCGCACAGCTGTTTTGAAGACTTCGCAGAAGCATCTGCAGATAACTCTGCAGCCTAATGCCAACTTCACCTTGCCTGTAACCCAAGAGACTACAGCCAATGGCGACACGGTGACCACACTCTCTTACAAGATTGTGTTCTCCGATCAGTTCACTACTGCCCCTAAGGCTTGGGAAAAAGGTTTGCTTGGAGTATTCACCCAGCAGAAGTTTGAATTGGCGTGCAAGGTGCTTGACCTCAATCCTGCCGACTTCAACGACGACTCTAAGATGACTCTTGCCATGCAGTCGTATATTAGTGCCGAGATGCAAAGCTACGTGAAAGAGCAGCAGAAACTTCGCAATAATGGCGAGGCTTACGATGCTAATGCTTTCGATGCTAATGGCAATGCACTACAATATTACGAGGTATAAGTAAGGTGAACATTATTATAAGGTTGAATCATAAAAAATAAAACTCATGAGAAATAAGATAATAATGGCAGCTATGTTCGTGATGGCAATGCTGATGTCGGGATGCTCACAAGATGAGGGCAACTACGACTACCATAGCCTCAACGAGCCTAATATAACAGGTGTACCTGAAAACATTTCGGTGCTCACCCTTTCTACCATCGACCTCGACCCTTCTATGGGCGACAACATCACCGACCTTGATGCCTACACCTATGAGTGGAAGGCTATAAACAAGTCGGGCGACAACGAGGTAACAGTCCTGGGCACAGAGAAACACTTGCAGCAAGAGGTAACGATTCCTGCAGGCGAATATACTCTCTACTTCACAGCTACAGAGAAGAAGACAGGACTATTCTGGCAGAAGAGCTATTCGCTTACTGTTAGCGACACATCATCTGAAGGATGGCTCGTGTTGTGCGATGTAAACGGTAAGACACGTCTCGACATGGTATCTAAGGTAACCGACAAGACTTATCTGGACATCTTGAAGAACAATACCGATATGCCAGAGCTCAACCACCCTTATCGCATACAGTATATGCCTAAGAGCGGATATAGCGATTCTCCATTCTATCTCTTAACAGCCGATGGAGCTACACGCTTGTCGAAGAATGGTTTCGGATGGCAGAAGAACTATAGCTTCAAATACGAGGTGGCTACACAGGCCGACCTTCATCCACAAAGCATAGTTTGCGACTATAGTGGCATGATGAGAATATTTGTAAGTGGCGGACAGGCTTACTATGCACAAAACATGGGTATACAGGGTCTCTTTGCTGCTGCCAACAAGCAACCAGTATTGGCACCTTACGTAGGAGCACCTATTGGAGTAATGTCTTATGCTTCTATTTATCTCTTGTATGATACTGTGAACAAATGCTTCATGTCATGCTGTCCTTTATTGCCAGCTCTTGGCCTTTCAGACGTTGCTTATCATAGCATGACCGAGATGGAAGAAATTGCTAAGGGCTATAAAGGCTCGGATATGGTTACAGGAACAGCCTTTACCGAATATCCTACAGGCTTAGACTTCGTGTATATGGAGAATACCAAGTACGACCCAGGTGCAGGCAAGATGGGCACAACATACACCTTGCTTCGCGATGGCAACAAGTATTATCTCTATGGCATACAGTTGGGCGATATGCTCCTCTATTCGCCAGACGAATGTACCTTCGGTATAGGCAAGGCATACTATGGCGACTTGAGCAATTGTACCGACATCAGCAAGGCTTCATGCTATGCTTTCAGTTCGCTTAAGAAATATATGTATTATGCTGTAGGTAGCACAGTATACCGCGTAGACCTCTCTGAGTTGCCTCTCAAGGCTACCAAGCAGTTCTCTCTCAATGGCGAGACCATCACCATGATGAAGTTTAACCTTTATCAGAACGAAAACTCTACCCACGACTACGACCTCATCGTGGGTTCTGAGAGCAATGGCGCAGGAGCACTTCGTATCTACGACGGTATGAAGACCGAAGGCGACTTCTCGTCTGTAGCTCCAACAACCTATACAGGCTTTGCCAAGATTGTGGATGCTATCTATCGTGAGCGTACCAACTAATACCTTATCATATATCAGGTATTAATCATAAACTAAAAAAGGAATAAACAATATGAAGAAGCAAATATTTTCTCTGCTGATGTTGCTGCTTGCTGCTATGAATATGCAGGCTGCCGACGGCATCACAGTTAAGTTTGATGTCAAGAACCCTGTTCTTACAAATGTGGTATTGGTTTACCACATGAGCGTCAACGAGTATGCTCTTACCGATGGTAAGGCTACTGTTCAGCTCGACGGTATGGATGCTCTCTATGCCAACGTGTATTATGGCGAGAAGTTCAAGATTGTATATCTGCAGAAGGGCGACGATATGACAATCTCGTTTGATGCCAACGACTTCGACAACACCTTCGCTGTTAAGGGTGGCAACGAGAAGGCTGTAGACTATCTGAACAAGATACAGCTCAGAGGATTGGCTGACGATACTTACAAATTGCCTTGGGATGAATTCAAGACTACTGTCGACAAGAAGATAGCTTCGATGAAGCGACTGCTTAAGGCTCACAAGTTTGCTGCCGACGATAAGTTCCAGAAGATGGAAGAAGGCAGAATAACATACTTCTATGCCAACGCATTCTTGATGTATCCTGTTAGCCACCTTTATCTCACTCAAGACTCTACTATGGTGCTTGGCGACGACTACTACAACACTCTTCGCCAGTATGTAAAGGAAGACGACGATTTGGCTGACGTAGATGAGTATCGCAACTATATGATTGAGACTTCTCACGTATTCGACAAAGAAGGCAAGAATATCCGCCAGTTCTATCCTAAAGTGTTGGCAGAAATGAGCTATATCGGCGAGAATATTCAGAGCGAGAAGGTTCGCGAGGCGTTGATTCATTTCTTGGCTTTCACCTATGTTGAGGGCAATGGTGTTGAGAATATCACCGACTTGCAGAATCTATACTACACCTACGTCACTTCACCACGCCTCAACGATATCTTCAAGAAGGCTTGCGCTAAGTGGGACAAGGCTGCCGTAGGTCGTCCATCACCACAATTCAAGGGTGTAGACGTAAATGGCAAGGAGATGACATTGCGCGACTTCCGTGGCAAATACGTATACATAGACATATGGGCTACATGGTGTGGACCATGCCAGAAGGAGTTGCCATTCCTTAAGAAGCTCGAAGAGAAGTTTAAGGGACGCAACATCGTCTTCGTAGGCTTGTCGATAGACCAGGATAAGGCTAAGTGGGAAGCACGAGTAAAGAGCGGAGCGCTCTCGGGCACTCAGCTACATATTGGCAAGGGTTCTAAGTTCCAGAGCGACTATCGCATAAGCGGTATTCCTCGTTTCATTCTCCTCGACCCTAACGGCAGAATCGTTAACCCTAACATGACACGCCCATCGAGCGAGGATACAGAGAAGATTCTGAATAGCCAGCCTGGACTATAAACGATTATCACAATCGCTAAAGACAATAAAGGAAAAGAGAGTTTATATACATATCTTTATTAATTAACCAATTAAAACCAAAACATTATGAAGAAATTGATTTCTATGATGCTGATGCTTTGTGCAGTTATCACATTCTCAGCATGTTCATCTGACGATGATGGACCAAGCAACCCAGTTTCAAACCCAACCATACCTCAGTCAGCTAAGATTGGTGCCGAGGTTACTATCCAGGGCACAGGTTTTGCTGCAGGTCAGACTCTTTGGCTCGTTCCTGAGTATGGTGAGGCTGTAGACGTAAAAGCTAAGATGGCTACAAGTGGTGCTAAGTTCACCGTTCCTTACACTCTCAACAAGGGCAAGGTAGATGTTGTTTTGCAGGTAGAGAACAACAAGTGGACATTGGGTTCTATGACTCTTCTTGCAGCAGAAAACCCTATCACTGCGATTTCTGTACCAAGCGGTCTCGCATTGGGTAAGGAAGTAACTATCGCAGGTATCGGCTTCGCAGAGGGTGACAAGATTGTATTGATTCCTGTTGCCAACGCTGCTACTAAATCGTATATGACCGATAAGACTCCACAGGGTACAACTGTTGGTACAACAGTTGCAGCAGACGGCGTTAAGTTTACTGTTCCTGCTGATTTGGCAGAAGGCGAATATACAGTATTTCTCGTTCGCGGCAATTCCACTTGGGCTTTGGGCACAACAGCAGTATACGTAGATCGTAGAATCGAAAGCATCACTATTTCAGATCATATGATGCTCAGCGAACCTCTTACAGCAACATTCCACTACAACAATGATGGTGCATTGGAGAAGATTACCACAAATGATCAATATGTGTGGGAATTTGCATACAGCGGAAATACAGTAACTGTAGCACCTGTAATGTTACCATTGGAGAAATTAACTTATACTCTTGACGAGAATGGTCGTATCACCAGCAGCACAGGTTTTAGCATGCAGACAGGAGAAGAGATTGTTTATGCTTGGAACTACGACGCTGAAGGCCACCTTGTAGGTATCCAGGACAAAGCCAATGCAGAATCTCAAGAGAACCTAACTGCGAAATATGAGAATGGTGATCTTTCTGAATATAATTTGATTTTACCTAACAATTTCACTACAGATAAGAGCATCCGCGTATGCCCTAACACAACAGAACCTGCATACTTGGTAAACATCTTCGCACTCATGATGACACGTGAGGACTTGTTCCTTGGCTTCCTTCTCAACCGCAACGTAACAACTTCTACATATGTTCCAAATAAGTTGCTTGCAGGTGATCTCAATGAGAATTCCGAGATAATTCAGAATGAAGCACCTATCAAAACAGGATTTGAAAATAACACCTTGACTCTGAAGACCACAGGCATGTATATCTCTGCAGGTCAGTCAATGCTTGCTAATACTGTTACCGTTAAGTATCAGAACAAGTAAATTTCCCCCACTCTCTTAATATTATGGCATTAGGATATTGGCAAAAAATATTCTAATGCCTTTTTTATTGTCTTTTCTATTGACTAAGAATTCCAAAGAAATCTACTATAAATGCCAAGGCTATCGACTAAAGACTACAAGGCAAAAGACTATGGATTTCAAGGCAAAAGACTTCTCCTTTCGTTCAGCCTCTGTTGAACGATAAAGTAATATAGCTTCATTTGCCAATGAAGCCTATTGCGATGACCGTTCAACAGAGGCTGAACGAAAGAGTCAGTTAACTGCATCATTTAAACAAACAAAACTCGCAACTTTAGTATATTAACCAAAGTTGCGAGTTATTCTTTTTAGATAGGTTTATTTATTTTCTTATTCTTTTGAAGAAGTTTTTGTGTAAGCCCTTAGCATGCTTATTATTCATCATTACCGACTTTGCGGCAGTCTCGGAACCAGAAGCAGTCTTGTTGTCATAAATCATAGTTCCATTCTCTATGCCATTAAACGTATTGACGGTTCCGTCACTATTCAGAGTGTAGCTACATGAGTAGGTATTTACATTTGTTCCTTCATCATCTGTATCAGTAACCTTGCAGCTTGTAGGCAATACAGATGGTCCCTTTCCATAATAACCTAAATAGAAGAATGCAGCTATCATATCATCGTCAATGATTGCAGGAACATACTGGCATGTAACATTCTGTACAGCATCGCTTCCGTAAGTGTATTCAACGACTGTAGACTCCGTTTCATCTCCCTCTACAAAATTATAAACAGCCTTCACCAGCTTTCCGCCATCCCATGTGAATGTATAATCACTCTTAGATGTATAATTATACTTTTGACCATCTTCTTCGATAGAACCACTACCTTTGAAAACGACACGTGTAAGATGACCACTTCCATCATAGCTGAAAGAACCATTTCCTTTACTAATCTCCTTCTCATCAGTACTGGTATATGCTCCTGACACACTCATGGCCGATATATAGCCATTCTTATTCTGAGATAAAACATAAGAAATGTTTTCCTCAAAACCTGAGCTCTGGTAATGACTTGACAACGTAAATGGATTATAGGTTGCATTATATGTTACATCACCATCAAAGAAGGAAGCAAGAGAGCCGTCGCTATTGTATGAGAAGGTATATTCTCCTGCCTTAGCCACTCGTACAGCTCCTCCTGTTGGGGTTTGAATCACACCCGACTCCGTATTGCCTGCAGACGAACCACCGCCGCCGGCTTCATCACCATCGTCGTCGCCACCACAAGATACTGTACCTAACGCACATACAGCAGCTGTTGCAAACACAAAGGCTGTCTTGTTCATTCTAACAATAAAATTACTAAAAACCTTTTTCATTTCTTTTTCCCTTTCTTTTTGTTTAATATTATACAAGCAGGTTACTTTATGCCTTATTTTTACTAAAATACGTTGCAAATATAAGAAATTGATTTTATGCAAACAAATGCTGTTTACCCCCAAAATAGGAGAGATGTACACACAGCAGGTTTAAGCGGTTAAAAGAAGTGTTTAAACGGATGCTTTTTTTATTACCATCTATCAATATTCACGAAAAAAAATAGTTTTTTACATGAAAAAGAAAAAAACTTTCAACAAATCGGGATATATTCGATTATTAGTTGTATCTTTGGAGCAATATAAACAAACTAACCTATCAAATAACAAAACTATTATGAGACAACTAAAACTAATATGCCTTTTGGCATTATCGCTGGCTTTAGCTTCATGTGAGAAAGTATCGCTCGACGAACTACTAAGCAAAGAACCACCAACATCTCAACCATCTTCAGACGGCAATGCGAGCCTATCTATACACATAGGCGGAATAGCTGACGCAAACTATAAGGATGCTGCAGCAAAGGGCACACGCGCCATAGAGCCTATAGGCAAAGTCTGTACGAAGCTTACCATTTCTGTTTACAACGTAGAGGGACAAAGGGTATATTCAGTAAACAAGAAGTCTACAGATGCCGATTTTGCTAATGCAACTATGAAATTGGCTGAAGGAAAATACCACTTGGTTATCGTTGCCCATTCAAACGAAAAGAATGCCACGACAACAGATATTAACAAGATTAGCTTCGAAGGCAAACTTTCGGATACTTTCCATTATTATAAAGAGATAGAGTTGGTGACTGGCGGCAATAATATAGATGTAGTAATGGAAAGAGTTACTGCCATGTTCTGTCTCGAAATAGCAGACCAAATACCAGATAACGTTAAGCAACTGAAGTTCTATTATACAGGCGGCTCGTCTACCCTAAGCGGTTATACTGGAGCAGGATCTGTGAACAGCAGACAAACGGAAATAAGAAACATACAGGCTGGTGTAAACACATACGAGGTATATACATTCCCACAATCGGAAGATAAGAAGCTTAAAATGACCGTCACAGCCCTCAACGCTTCGGGCGAGACTGTATGTACAAAAACCTTTGAAGACGTTGCTGTAAGCAAAAATATGATTACTCGCTACAAAGGCAACCTCTTTACCAATATAGCTCCACCTGCAGCATCCGACAATTATAATTTCAGCATATCTGTCAATACCGATTGGAAAGGAGAGAATGTTATAGAGTTTTAGTATATAAAGTATGACACCTATGGAATATCAGAAACTCGACAAGATATCCACAAACGATAGCGAGATATAGTAAAAGGGATAGACCTCTGATGAGGTCTATCCCTTTTGCTATTATCAATATCCCAGTAACCATTTCCATAGGGGAATGATCTCTATACGACAATCATCCTTCTCCACAATGTCTTCCTCATCCTTTGTCACAACAATCATCCGCTTGACATTCTGGACAGAAGAAAGCCTAATCAGCCCATCTGTCTCCCGCCTAAAAGTATCGGGATCTGCCATAGAGTAGGAAACCTGTATGGCCAATTCTTCTTCCGGAATCACAAAATCCACCTCGGCATTCCTGCTGTTCCAGAAATAGCTGCCGTCAC
>OIZP01000598.1_pt1 | contig 22102 bp, 14 predicted proteins | sample 1588531 | NCBI WGS metagenome assembly OIZP01 (sample SAMN03283283) | human gut metagenome | biome: human-associated habitat; material: feces | host: Homo sapiens | place: Peru | collected 2012
ATCTCATAGCCTTCGACCTCTTCCAGGATTCCGCAGGACTGAAGGGGATGAATATCGATACCATCGGGTCAAGACACTCCTCTCTGCTCGCCATTATGAGCGCTGGCGCTTCTCGTGTGATGAGTGAGGAGGAGCTGATGAAGGTGGTGGCGATGAGAATGCCGAGCTATTATCAGGAGAATGACTGTCATCAGCTGATTCACGATTTCTATGCGAAATATGGGGACAGCTCCAAGCCTTTTTCGAGAGATGTGATTCGCGTGAATGCCTTGGCGGAGCAGGCTGCTAAGAGCTTGCTTGCCGGGGATTGCAAATCCCCGGGACGCCTGGCGGGGGCAATGCTCAATGTTCAAAGTAACGCCTGTGTTCAAAGTAACGCCTGTGTTCAAAGTTCCGAAGAGGAGGATTATCCTGCTCCGCCTACGATGCCCAAGAAGCTGCCGAAGCTGGTGGAGCTGCTGATATCCAAGACTCCGGAAATCTATCAGCCGGCTGTGGCTTGCGCCATTTTCCCTCCGCTGGCTACCCATCTCTGGAGAACGAAATTCAGATATATCGACAACGTGGAGCACGAAGCTACCCTGATGACCTGTCTGCTTGCAGGCACAGGTGCAGGTAAAAGTTGTGTACAGAAACCTATCGATTTCATCATGGAGGACATCCGTAAAAGAGATGCCGAAAACCTGAAGCGTGAGAAGGAATGGAAAGAGGAAATGATGCGAAAGGGTGCCAATAAGGATAAGCGCAAACGTCCTGAGAATCTGATTGTTCAGGAGATTGATGCCGATATGACCAACCCTGCCTTCGTGATGCGTACCGCTGAAGCCAAGGAACATTTCCTTTATACTTCGCTGAACGAAATCGACCAGTTTGATGCGCTGAGAGGTATAGGCAATCAGCAGTTCCGTATCATGTGCCTCGCCTTTGATCCTAGTAATAAATTCGGACAGTCTCGCGTAGGAATCCAGAGCGTTACCGAACGTGTCTGCGTCCGCTTCAACTGGAATGCATCCACCACCATCGACAAGGGACAGCGGTATTTCGCGAAGGTATTGACCGATGGTCCGCTGAGCCGTATCAACTTCTGTACCATCCCGGAACGGGAGATAGGTGAGGACATTCCCATCTATGGCACCTATGATGATGAATTCAGAAATTCTCTGAAGCCCTACATCGATAATCTCTGCATGGCGTCGGGATTGGTGGAATGTCAGGAGGCGTATGATCTAGCCGTGGTATTGAAGAATGAGAATGCCGAGTTTGCACGTACTTCGCAGAACCGCATCTTCGAGAATTTCTCGTTCCGTGCCAACGTCATTGCCTACCTCAAGGCATGCGTGCTCTATGTTGCCAACGGCTACAGATGGGAGCCGGAGATGGATGATTTCATCCGTTGGAGCGAGCGTTACGACCTCTACTGCAAGATGCGTTTCTTCGGCGATATGATAGCCCGGGAAAACAGTGCCGGCGAGAAGAGTTCGAAGCGTGGACCAGAGAATCTGCTTCAGCTGTTGCCCGATATCTTCACCATACCGCAGTTGGATGCCATCCGTATGGAGCATGGATTGAATGCGAAGGGTACCCGGAATGTGATCAAGCAGTGGATTTACCGTGGGTATATCGAGCGAATCTCTCCGCCCGGCGAGGACGGGAAAAGCGGTTACGGTTACAGTAGTTACAGTTTCAAGAAGCTGAAGTACCGCCATGACGGGCTGGTGCTTGAAGCTTGATTTTTAAATTAATTGAATATTTATGGAAATAGTATTGAAGCGTATAGCCAAGAAGAACAGCTATACCATTGGTCGCCTCTATATCCTGAAGGATGAGGAGGTAGAGAGTGTGGTTCACTCTTCATGGATGAACCCACAGTTGAAGCGTTGGTTCGAGCATAAGATAGATGCCGGCAAACTGACGCAGGAGCGTTATTTCTGCGATACCCTGGAGCCTACGTGGCGCAACCTGAAGGGCGTGGAACTCCAGCCCGAGGAGGTGAACGTGCGCCTGGGCAGGGTTTCGGGCAAGAAGGCGCAGAAGATGAAGGGCACTACGGCGATTCCCGAAGGCACCTATCCGTTGTTAGTCACCAAGTCGCCCCGATTCAAGGAGTGGCTGCCGTATCTGCAAGGTGTTCCTGATTTCGAGGGCATCCGCATCCATGCCGGCAACTACCCCGACGATACCCAGGGCTGCATCCTGGTGGGCGAGAACAAGGTGAAGGGCATGGTGGTGAATTCCCGTATCTGGCTGCATCGCCTGATGAAATGCATCAGCGAAGCGAGAGAAAAGGATGAATCCGTCTGGATTACCATCATCTGATGGGGGCACAGCTCTTATAGCTGAAGAAAGTAGGATGTCTTACTATTCGGTGAGGCACCCTGCTTTACTGTTTATTGTGTTAATGAAATTTAAAATACAAGAAAGTTTGGTACTTTTTTGAAGTTTTATTGTATCTACTCATAACAAAATGTAAAAAGAGAGAAAGTATTAACTTTAATGTATAACTAAATATAAGACTTATGAAGAAGCCTGCAAGTTTTAAAAGTTTGGTGCTTTTCATTATGTTGTGCATTCCTTTTATAGGAATTGCAGCACAGCAGAAAGTATCAGTCTATGTAACGAACGCTACGCTCAAGCAAGTGTTCGGAGTTATAGAGAAACAAACCTCTTACCGTTTCTCTTACAAGAGTGATATCATCGACAACCGCAAGGATATCACCATAAAGAAGACTGCCGTTCCGGTAAATCATGTGCTGGATGCTGCCTTCAGGGGACGCTCATTGAATTATACTGTCGTTTCACCGAAATCGATCGTGGTTTCCGAGAAACGCCATCCCAGTTCCTCTGTGCAGCAGCACAAGCAGCAGGGAGAAAAACAGAAAGTAAAAGGTACGGTGAAGGATAACAATGGCGATCCCATCATCGGTGCCACTATCTCGGTAGTAGGTTCTAATGAATTGGCGGTATCTGATATCAATGGTCAATTCTCCATCAACGCTCCCAAAGGCGCCAGAATCAAGGTGTCTTATCTGGGTTTCGTAGATCGCGAAGTGAAGGCTTCCGAGAATATGAATATTGCGATGACAGAGGATTCGCAGGCGCTGAACGAGGTTGTCGTGGTGGGCTATGGTACAATGAAGCGCAGCGATATGACCGGTGCCCTCTCTTCTGTAGATACCAAGGAGATGGCAAAGCGTACCACTACCAATCCTGCCGAGGCTCTGCAGGGTAAGGTGGCTGGTGTGAACATCCTGAAGAGCGGTGGTAACGCCGGTGCAGGTGTAAGCATCAAGATCCGTGGTATCAAGACCTTCGGCGACAACGAACCTCTCTATATCGTGGATGGATTTCCTGGCGATATCAACAGCGTGAATCCTCAGGATATCGAATCTATGGAGATTCTGAAGGATGGTGCTGCTGCTGCCATCTACGGTTCGGTGGCTGCCAACGGCGTGGTGCTCATCACTACCAAGAACGGTAAGAAGGGCGATGTAAAGGTGGATTTCAGTACTTATCTGAGTTTTACACAGGTTGCTAAGGATCTTGATATGCTCGATGCGGATGGCTACAAGACCGTACACAAGATGATGTATGAGAACTACAAGAGCGAGTATGGCGAATATCCTGGAACGGGTCTGCCTGCCTATATCACCCATGATACTGGCGTGAACACCGACTGGCAGGATGCTATCCAGCGTAACGGTCTGGCTCAGAACTATATGGTAAGCCTTCGCGGCGGTGGCGACAAGGCTCAGTATTCTGTGTCTTACAACCATGCCAACGAGAAGGGTATCTTTATCGGCAACGATCATCGCCACGATATTGCCCGCATGAAGCTCCATGCCAACAAGGGAATCATCGACCTGGATGCCAACATGGATTTCAAATATACCAACAGCCGTCAGCCGCTGTATTCTCTCAAGGAGACCTATATGATTTCTCCTCTCGTACCTATTTATAATGAGAACGAGAAATACGGTTTCGGTCTGACCAACTTTGACGGTCTGCCAAACAACCGCAACGTGGTAGCCGACAACTACTATAAGAATGAGGTAGATAAGAAGTATCATACTTCTGCCAATGTAGCCTTGACCTTCAAGTTCTTCCCTTGGCTCAACTTCAAGACCAGCTACGGCTATCGTGGTGAGCACGAGGTAGATTCCTATCATGCTCCTGATTATATAGCAGACACCAAGAGTCCTAATAATTATCCATATAGCAGCGAGACCCGTGCCTACTGGGAGGAGCAGGTGTTTGAGAATGTACTCTCCTTCAACAAGGAAATCAAGAAGCACAGCATCAATGCCATGCTCGGTACTTCGCTCACCAGCCGCAAGTATAACTGGAGTTCGGTAGCCGTAGAAGGCAAGACCATCGTCTATAAGGTAGAAGACGGACAGCTGCAGCAGGGCGAAAAGGGAGCCGGATTTCTGGATTCAAGCTTTGCCACCATCGGAGCCGGTGCAGGTGGTACCTTCAGCGGCGACGGTTCGTGCTGGAAGTACAACCGTGCTTCATTCTTCGGCCGCCTGAACTATAATTTCAACGACCGCTATCTCTTCCAGTTCACTTTCCGTGAAGATGGATCTTCCAAGTTCGGTGCCGACAGCCGCTGGGGTTTCTTCCCATCAGTAGCCGTAGGCTGGAGAATCAGCGAGGAGCCTTTCTTCCCAAAGAACAGCGTGGTAAGCAACCTGAAGTTCCGTGCCAGCTGGGGTCAGCTCGGTAACGAGAATGCCTTGGGCTACTACGACTTCCTGGCGCTCATCTCTACCTACAATGACCTCTATCAGGGTTATGTACAGGGTACGGGAGCTTCGGCATGGGCTGGAAGCATCGCACGCGGACTGGAGAACCGATCTCTGAAGTGGGAGACCACAGATACCAAGAATATCGGTTTCGACTTCGGATTCTTCAACAATCATCTGAGTGGTAATGTAAACTATTACATCAACGAGACACGCGACCTGCTGATTACCCGCAAGCTGGCTCCATCTGCCGGTCTTGCCAACCCAACCCTGAACGTGGGCAAGATGCGCAATCAGGGTTTCGAGCTTGAGCTGAACTGGAACGACAAGGTGAGCGATTTCGAGTATAACGTAGGCTTCAACCTGAGTACCGTAGCCAACAAGGTGGTATCTCTCGCCAACGAAAACCAGACCATCTATGGCATGGGATTGAAGTACGGCTCTGAGCACTTCCCAACCCAGACCAAGGTAGGCAAGCCAATCGGTGCCTTCTATCTCTATCAGGCAGACGGCATCTTCCAGAACATGGACGAGGTGAATGCTCACGTGAACAAGGACGGCGAACTGCTTCAGCCTAATGCCAAGCCTGGCGACATGCGCTTCAAGGACATGAACGGCGACGGCGTGATCGACGAGGATGATAAGGTATATTCCGGCTCCGGAATCGCAAAGGTGGAGGCCAACCTGAACCTGAGCGCCAGCTACAAGGGATTGGATTTCTCTGCAGTCATCGGCAGCGCATTCGGCAACAAGATCTACAATGGTATCAGATACTATTATGAGGGAATGAACTCAGCTTCCAACTTCCTCAGCAGCACCCTGGATGCCTGGACTCCTGAGCACACCAATACGAGTGTGCCACGTGCCATCTACGGTGACCCTAACGACAATACCCGCGAGTCAACCCGATTCCTGGAGAATGGCGACTTCGTGCGTCTGCGCCAGGTACAGTTGGGCTATACCCTGCCGAAATCATGGGTCAAGAAGATTTATTGCGACCGTATCCGTTTCTACGTGAGTGCAGAAAATGTGTTTACCATCACCGGTTATTCCGGAGCCAATCCGGAGTTCTCAATGGGTGTATTGAATAGTGGTATCGACCGCTTTACCTATCCATTCTCACGCTCATACACCGTAGGTGCACAGGTATCATTCTAGTATTAACATAAAAAGGAACATTCATTATGAAAGCATTAAAATATATAGCAGGTATTTGCCTTGCGCTGTCACTCACATCGTGTGATGACTATCTGACGCAGACTTCGCCAGACAAGCTGACCTCAGAGTCTTACTGGCGTGATAAATCGGACGTGGAGTCGGCGATGGCTTCCGCTTATTCCCAGCTCTATTTCGCCGAGTATTCGGGCGATGCATGGGATTTCTCTGAGGTGAAATGGCCGGTGGAGGCTTACCGCCAGGACGATGTGGACATGGGTGCCGATGCACAGAACTATCCTAACTGGGTGCAGTTGCGCAACTTCAGCTACAACAACGGAAACTCCCAGTTCTCCATCTACTGGAAGAGCTCTTACCGCGGCATCAGTTTCTGCAATCAGATTATTGACAAGGTGGGAACCATGAGCGAGAGCCAGCTGGCTGCTGCCGACAGAAAACAGCTCCTTGCCGAGGCTCATTTCCTGCGCGGATTCTATCATATGCAGCTCCTGCTCAACTGGGAGAAAATCATCATCCGTGATACCTATATCACCTCTACCAGCCAGTTGGACAAGGCTCCGTCCGAGCGTGCGGAGACCTGGCAGTTTATCGTAGATGACCTGAAGGCAGGCACCGAGATGAACAATACCCGCAGCACTGAAGAAGTGGGCCGTGTAACCTCAGGTACCGCCTATGCCTATCTGGGCTATGCCTATCTGACGATGGCTTCGGAGCAGGCAGACAAGAAGACCGAGTATCTGAATGCAGCCGTAGAGGCTTTCAACAAGGTGCAGGGCTACAGTCTGGAGAGCAACTATGCCAGCATGTTCAACGGTACGAACAAGAACTGCGAGGAAAGTCTCTTCGAGGTACAGTTTACGCTGAGCAGTGCCAATGGTGCCAACTATGCCACCCAGATGCATCGCTGGATAGGAACAGCCGAATTAGGCGGATGGGATGAAATCACCCCTTCTGAGACCTTGATGAACGAATTCAAGAAGGAAGGCAAGCTGAACGACGGCATGTATGATGCCCGTCTCTATGGCTCTGTATATTTCCAGGATCCTTACTTCAACGACGGAACAGGAAAGGTTTACGGTTACGACTGGGATGCCTGGGTCAAGATGATGATGGAGGTGGATGAGCCTTACGACCGCCCATCCTTCCGCAAGTTCATGCCTGCCACCTACGATGCCCTGGCACAGTCGACCACCGATGTAAACGTTACCCTGATGCGCTATGCCAACGTGCTTCTGATGAAGGCTGAGGCTCTCAACGACCTGGGCCACCCAGATCAGGCTATCCCGCTCATCAACGAAGTGAGACGAGTACACGGACACATGCCAGCCATGATGGGTACTACCCAGGCAGAGGTGCAGGCTCAGATTGAGCACGAGCGAATGATTGAGTTCCCGCTGGAGAACTACCGCTGGTACGACCTGCGCCGCTGGGGCAAGACCGCCGAGGCGATGGCGGCAGCCGGAAGAACCGGTTTCGACAAGAGCAAGCTGTTCTATCCAACTCCTCAGACTGAGTTGAACTCCAACAGTCTTGCCAAGTAATCCGATCGGGCAACCGCTATAGATTACTTACAGATATCATCAGGATTCTCGGTCTTTTTTATAATATTAAGACCGGGAATCCGTTATTATTATCGAAGATAAAAGTAATCAAAATAATAAAAAAAAGAAGAAAAGAAGAAACAATGCTCAAGATTGTAATGATCATGCTATGCGGAATTGGTACGGGGTACCTGCTCCGCAACAAGAAAATGAGTTTTATCGGCCGTATCATCACGGCGCTTATCTGGGTACTCCTCTTCCTGCTCGGCATTGAGGTGGGAGCGAACCCTCGTATTATCAATGGTCTTCAGACCCTGGGACTCGAAGCCATCGTGCTTACGATAGCCGGAAGTCTGGGTAGTGCAATCTTTGCGTGGGCATTGTGGAGATATGTCTGCAGAAAGGAGGCTGGAAATGAAAGGTAGTCTGATTATCGTAGGCTTCTTCGTGCTGGGCATCATCGTGGGAGTGTGGGATGTGATTCCTGCCAGTTTTCTGGCGAGCGACGTGAGCTATTATGCCCTCTGCTGCCTGATGTTCTGCGTGGGTATCAGCATCGGTTGCGATACCTCTATCCTGAAGAGTTTCAGAAAGGTGAATCCCCGACTGATGATGCTGCCGGTGATGACCATCCTGGGAACCTTTGCCGGATGCGCGGCTGCCTCCCTGATACTGGGACACCGTCAGCTCTCCGACTGTCTCGCCATCGGTTCGGGCTTCGGATACTACTCATTGTCGAGCATCTTCATCACGCAGTATCGGGGTGCCGAGCTGGGAACCATCGCCCTGCTTGCCAACATCTTCCGTGAGATTCTCACCCTGCTCTGTGCGCCCCTGCTGGCGAAGTATTTCGGCAAGCTGGCGCCTATCAGCGTGGGTGGAGCCACCACGATGGATACCACGTTGCCTATCATCACCCGCTATTCGGGCGAGAGCTTCATCATCGTTTCCATCTTCCACGGCTTCTGCGTAGATTTCTCCGTGCCGTTCCTGGTTACCTTCTTCTGTTCGCTCTAATAGTTTATCAGAAAGCATCAACTGCTTATCAGAAAAGCTTTCATTGCTTTTTAACATCACCAAAAACTATAAAAATAATCCTATTAAGTATGAGACGAATCATCAGTTCTTTTATCATAGGTTTGGGCTTGTGCTGTGCATCTCCGCTGGCGGCTTCGGCTGTTCAGAAGGGGGCACAGACTGCCGGCTCAGACCCTTGGCAGGATGCCACCGTTACCCATATCAACCGTATGCCGATGACTGCCCACTACTTGCCTTTCGTGAGTGAGCATGCAGCCCTGGCACAGTTGAAGATGGAGGATGCGCGCCGCTTCCAGCTGAATGCCCAGACCGAGCGCCGACGCTCGCTGGATGGTGTGTGGAAATTCAAGCTCGTGAAGAATCCGGGGCTTGCCGTTGCCGATTTCTTCAAGGCTTCTTACAACGTAAACGACTGGCAGAACATCAATGTGCCTGGCAGTTGGGAGCTGCAGGGCTTCGATGCGCCTATCTATACCGACGTAACCTATCCCTTCAAGGCGAATCCTCCTTTCGTGCCGCAGGACTACAATCCGGTGGGACACTATGTACACGAATTCACCATTCCGGAAGACTGGAAGGGGATGGACGTAATCATGGATTTCGAGGGAGTGGAATCTGCCTTCTATCTCTGGATCAACGGCAAGATGGTGGGATACAGCGAAGACAGCCGTCTGCCAGCCCACTTCAATATCTCCAAGTTTCTGAAGAAGGGCAAGAACCGACTTGCCATGAAGGTGTTCCGATTCAGCGACGGAAGTTATCTGGAAGACCAGGACTACTGGAAGTACAGCGGCATAGAGAGAAATGTGTTCATCCAGGCTCGTCCCAAGAGCAGAATGAACGACTATGTATTGGGAAACAACCTTGTGAATCACTATAAGGATGGCAAGTTCACCCTCGATGTGAGCATGCTGAATCCGCAGAAGGGTCAGAAGCTGGAAGTAAAGGTGCTTTCGGCTGGCGGCAAACAGATCTTCAGCCAGAGCAGAAGCATTGCTTCGCCTGCTGATACCCTGATTCATTTCGACAAGCTGATCCAGAACGCGATGCCTTGGAGTGCAGAATCGCCTTATCTCTACACCCTCGTCATCAATTCTACCGACAGGAACGGCAAGGTGCAGGAGAGCGTGGCGCAGCCGTTCGGCTTCCGCAGCGTGGAGATGAAAAACGGACAGCTGCTGGTGAACGGTGTGGCGGTTACCATCAAGGGTGTGAACCGACAGGAGCACGATGCCGTACACGGAAGAACCCTCAACATCGCTGAGATGGTGAAGGATGTGAAGATGATGAAGCTGTTCAACATCAATGCCGTGCGCACCTCCCACTATCCTAACTACTCCCAGTGGTATCAGCTCTGCGACAAATACGGACTGTATATGGTGGGCGAGGCAAACATAGAGTGCCACGGCATCCTGGATACAGAGTACAAGCAGCTCGCCGACAGGGAAGACTGGTATCCTGCCTTCCACGACCGCATGTACCGCATGATTCAGCGCGACCGCAACCATACCGCCGTCATCATCTGGTCGATGGGTAACGAGAGCGGATATGGCAAGGCTTTCGAGAAGCTTTATGATATGGCGAAGGCTATGGATCCTACACGTCCGGTACAGTATGAGGGCGGAGGCTATAATGCCAAGTCGGATATCTACTGTCCGATGTACGCCCGCATCTGGGCTTTGCGCCGCCATGTAAACCAGCGCGATGCGCGCCCGCTGATTCTCTGCGAATATGCCCACGCCATGGGAAACAGCGAGGGCAACCTGAAGGATTACTGGGACCAGATCTACAAGTACGACCAGTTGCAGGGTGGATTCATCTGGGACTGGGTGGACCAGACCTTCGCCAAGACCGATGACAAGGGTCACAAATACTGGGCATACGGAGGCGACATGGGCTTTGTAGGCGTTGTGAACGACTCCAACTTCTGTGCCAACGGTCTGGTGGCTGCCGACCGCTCGCTGCATCCGCATATTTGGGAGGTGAAGAAGGTATATCAGAATATTGCCTTCGAGCCTGTAGCCTTCATGCAGAACCGCATCAAGGTAACCAACCGGTTCGACTTTGCCACCCTCGACAACTATCAGCTGGCATGGGCGGTAGAGGCAAACGGCGAGGTGATGAAGAGCGGAAAGATGGACTTCCCGGAGATTCTGCCTCACCAGAGTCAGGAAATCGAGATACCGATGGGCACGCTTCCTGCTGCCGATGACAAGGAATACTTCCTTACCCTGCGTGCCTTCAGCAAGAAGGCTACGGGAGCCGTTGCTGCAGGTCATGAGGTGGCGATAGAGCAGATGCAGCTGCCTGTAAAACTGGTGAAGAAGAGTCAGCCGGTAGCCGGAAAGATTGAAAAGACGGAGACCGCTGATGCCATCACCATCCAGGGCAAGACCACAGACTACAGCATCAGCTTCTCGAAGAAGACGGGCGAGATGACTTCGCTGAAATACGACGGCAGGGAGATGCTCCTGGCAGGACTGCAGCCTAACTTCTGGCGCGGCATCACCGACAACGATGTTGCCAACGGAACCCAGGAACGCTGCGGCACCTGGCGCGAGGCTGGCAGGAAGATGGTGCTGAAGAGTATCAAGGCTGAGACTGCCAAGGACAACCAGAAGGCTACCGTAGTGGCTAGCTTCGATATGCCTGAGCAGGAATCAGAGATGCAGATTACCTATCAGATGCTGCCTAACGGAAACGTGGAGGTGAATATGCATTTCACTCCGGGCAACAAGGTGCTGCCTGAGATGCCTCGACTGGGTATGCGCATGATCCTGAAGGCAGACTACGACCAGATGACCTGGTTGGGAAGAGGTCCGCAGGAGAACTATGCCGACCGTAAGAGCGGTTATCTCATCGGCAGATATGCTGCCAGCGTATGGAATCAGTATCATCCATACGTAAGAGCGCAGGAGACTGCCAACAAGTGTGACGTGCGCTGGTTCAGCCTTGCATCCAAGTCGGGAGCCGGCATCAGGGTGGTGGGCGCAGAGCCATTGAGCGTAAGTGCCTGGAATTTCCCTCAGGATGACCTGCTCTACGTGCCTTCCATGCAAGAACACCGCCACGGCGGATGCGTGGACAAGAAGGAGATGGTATGGGTGAACATCGACCACCTGCAGATGGGTGTGGGCGGCGATAATACCTGGGGCGCCCAGGTGCATCCCGAATATACCATCACACCAAAGGAGTGGAGCTACAGCTTCACCATCATGAACTTGAAATAATCATCTTCTGGAATCAGAATCATCTTCTGGATTCTATCAAATAGAAAATAATGAAAATCAGATCTATAGCAATGATGACAATAGGTCTCGCCATGCTGTCGCTCGACAGTATGGCGCAGACCACCCGCCAGGGTTACAAGGACATTGTGGACATCTCTCTTACTCCGGGGGCTCCCCGCCGACAGAACGGATGTTTCACCGATATGGGCTCCTGGATGGGCTTTACGCTGTCTGAGAAGGAGAAGCCTGCAACGGGCTTCTGCGGTCCGTTCAGCATCTATTACCGCAACTGGTATGCCCGCTCGCTGGTATCGCTCGCTGGAGCCAGCCTGCAGGAGCAGAGCTACTATCCGGGCGAGGTGCGGATGCGCCTGAAGAAGGATGGGGCAGAGGTGCAGGAGAGTCTGCAGTTTGCAGATGCCCGCACGGCGCTGCTCTCCATCAGCAATCCATCGCAGGTGGCGCTCACCTTCACCGCTGACAGTATCAGCAGCCGGCTGCAGGTATCGCAGCAGGGCAACACCATCACCATCGGAAATCTCTACGAGGAACGCATCCTGCTCACCTTCCCGCAACAGGTGAAGCTGCAGGTGGAGGGTAACAACTATGTGGCGCAGGTGCCGGAGGGCGTGAAGCAGTTTACAGCTGCCATTTCCATCGTTGAGCAGGATACCGAGGCTTCGGTGCAAAATGTGCATACTGCCAGTCTGCTGGCGAATCCATCTGCTGCTCTCCAGGCGAATGATGACCGCTGGAACGGTTATCTCAGGAAGGTGATAAGGGATGACATGCCTGCCGATTACAACCGCGTGGCAGCGAAATCCATCGTCACCCTGCTTTCCAACTGGCGCGTGAAGCGTGGAGACCTGTATCACGACGGCATCGTGCCAAGTCATGCCGTGGGCTACTTCGTGGGCTGCTGGGCATGGGACTGCTGGCGTTTTTCTGCCGGAATGGCTTCCTTCTTCCCGGAACTGGCGAAGGATAACATCCGCGTGATGTTCGATTACCAGCAGCCAGACGGCATGGTTATCGACTGCATCTATCCCGATGCTTCCGAGAACAATGCGCGCGACTCCAAGCCTCCTCTGGCTGCGTGGGCGGTGAACGAGGTGTATGAGCATACCCACGACCTGGCGTTCGTGAAGGAGATGTATCCTAAGCTGCTGAAGTATCACAAGTGGTGGTACGAGAAGCGTGATCACGATAAGAACCACATCTGCGAGTTCGGTTCTACCGATGGCACACTGGTGGCTGCGGCTTGGGAGAGCGGTATGGATAATGCCATCCGCTTCGACGGTACCCGGATGCTGAAGAATGATGCAGAGAATGCCTGGAGCACCGATCAGGAGAGCGTGGATCTCAACGCCTATCTCTCGCTGGAATATACCCTGCTCAAGAAGTTTGCCGGCTTGCTGAACGAGCCGTTCGACCTGCCGGATTACCGTGGACTGGTGGCCGATTATTTCTTTGACAAGAAGGATGGCTTCTTCTACGACAGAAGACTGAACGAGAACCGGGATTTCGTGCGCGAGGCGGGTTGTGAGGGTTATATTCCTTTCTGGGCGAACATCGCATCGCCTAAGCAGTTTGCCAAGGCAAGAAAGCTTCTGGACAACAAGAAGAAGTTCTCTACCTTCATCCCGTTCCCGACGATTGCAGCAGACAATCCGAAGTACGATCCTAACGGTTACTGGCGTGGTCCTATCTGGCTGGATCAGACTTATTACGGAATCAAGAGCTATCGCAATTACGGCGAGCACAAGAAGGCGGATGCCTATACCGACCAGGTATTCCGCAATCTGGAGGGCATTTCTGCCGGTACGCCTATCCACGAGAACTATGATACGCATACGGGCAAGACACTGCAGGCTTCTCATTTCAGCTGGAGTGCAGCCTGCCTGCTGATGTTATATAATGATTATGGTAAGTAAGAGTTGGTTTTTAATTGTTCAAAAAAAGAAGTGCCGAATAGGAGAAATCCTATCGGCACTTTGCTGTTCTAGGGGAAAAATTTCGCATTTTAAAAATCTCGCATTATCCTTTCTGTTACCTGATGACAAAATGGTTCAAATCTTGACTTGTTATTCTAAATCCATATGTTAGCTTGATGATGTTCAAGGCTTCATTCAAATTATTGGTAGGCAGCGTACCCGTGAAGTGTTCGGTTTCCTGAACCTCCAGCCTGATATCTACCTTGTATCTCTTCTCGATGCTAGCAAGAACCTCAGAGAGCGGCATATTGCGGAAGATCATCTGCTTCTGCTGCCATGCGGTGGCATCTGACACGTTCTCGGAACGGTGGATGTCCATGTTGCCCGTCTTCTTGTCGATGATAACGATTTCCTTCGGATTCATCTTATAAGATTCTCCCGATACCAGCGAGGTGAGCTTCACGCTACCGTTGAGCAGTGCGATTTCAGCCTTGCTGTCTTTCTCGCGGTTGATGAAGTTGAACTCGGTGCCCAATACCTGGACTTCCATACCCTGGGCGTGGATGGTGAACGGATGCTTCTTGTCCTTGGTTACCTGATAGTGTCCTTCGCCATCGAAGTAAACTTTTCGCTTGCCATTTCCGAAATCCTGCGGAGCATATTTCAGTTTCGACATCGAATTCATTGCCACTACCGTGCCGTCGGGGAGCGTAACGCTTACCTGCTCATCCTGCTGGGTGGTGATTTCCGTCATCGGGATAGATGCCAGCTGCCGGTTCTCACGATAGGTGAAGAACAGGGCTACCATACAGATTGGCAGCACGAAGGTGGCGGCTATCTGCATGTATCTTAGCAGATGACGGGTAGTGAACTTGCGCGGCTGTATTCTGCCGAGCACCTGCCGGTGAACGCGATGAATGTCTTCGTCGCTGATATGTGCATCTGGTATGAGATCATGCATCCATTCTTGCTGCATCGCCTCTCCCAGCTGCTCATCAGAACTCTGGTTCACGTGGTTCCTCAGCTCTAATAGTTTGCTCTTGTTATTTTTGATTGTATCTGACATACCTTTTCTTTTATAAGTAATACATAGGAATAGTGGGATTCGTACCGTTAATTTATATAAAAAAAAGAATGCAGAGATAATTTCCTCTCTGCTTGAGTAGTTTTCTGAGCTGTTTCAAGCCTAGAGACAGCTGGTTTTTCACGGTTTGCTCGCTGTAATTAAGTTGTTCAGCAATTTCCTTATTGCCCATCTGTTCGAATTTGGAGAGCTGGATAATCTGCTGCTGGGCGGCAGGCAACTGGCTGATGCAATCGTTCACCTGCTTGATAAACTCATCGTATTCGATGGGGCTATCGGCAGCATGATCCATTCCCTGGTGGTCGAGATAGTCCATATAGTCTTCGTAGATAGGCGAGTTTATCACCTTCCTGTAAGCATTGATAAGCAGATGGCGGGTCTTGATGAAGAGCAGCGATTTGAGGGATTCTTCCTCCTCCTTGATGCTTTCCCGATAGTTCCAGAGCCATACGAAGGTATCTTCGACGATTTCTTCGGCATTCTCTCTTGATTTGGTATATTTCAGGCAAAAGGCGTACAGTCTGCGAGCATAGAGCTCGTAGATAGCATTAAAGGCCTTGATCGATCCATCTCGCAGGTCGATGATTAATTCTCTTTCTGTTTTCTGCAACATTCTTTTGATATTTCTTTATTTCAGCATACACTCCCAGCTTTATTTCAGCATACACACCCTGCTTTTCAGAATCCATCCAGCTCGATGTATTCATCATCGGCTTCTGAATCTGGGGCATTCGAGTCGTCGAAGTAGATGCCGGTATCGGTATCTTCTGCGGGCTGACCCTCGATATCGATTCCATTGTCTTCAGGATTCTTCTTCTGAGAATCATTTTCTTCCTCCAGAGCATCTTCTTCCTTCAGGGAATCCTTATCCACTACGATTTCCGTTGGCTCCATCAGCAGGCGCATCTTGCTGATCTTCAGCGGTGCAAAGTGGCGGGTATAGAACTTGTCGTAATCATCATACGAGAGATTTCTGCCCAGAAGTTCGAGGTTCGGCTCGCTGATTACGTAGCTTCTCGCCTTGGAAATCAGACGGAGGATGCCAGCTTGCTGATGCAGCTCGTTGGCATACTGGCGCGCCTCGTCGTAGTTCTGGAAACCGCTTACCTGCAGGCGATGCAACCCCTGAAGGTCTTCGATGCTGATGTCGAAATTGCGCGCCATATAGGTGGTGAAGTTATACTTGGCTACCTCGAAGAGCAGTTGGTTCTCGTTGACGGAATCAGGACTGTAGGCGAGCAGGAAGACAAAACGGTCGTTGCGGTCGGCAGAGAATCCTTTCTGCTGGGTGGAGTCCTGGGAACTGAGCACATCGCTGCGTTTCGCCCAGACATTACTCAGGTCGAACTTTCCGCCGTAGAGTCGTCTTCCGGCATTCACGCCGTTTACGATCATTCCCGCCATCTCGCTCAAACGGCTGTTGGGATATTGCGCTATCACCTGGTTCATCTTTTCCAGACATTCGGAAACCTTGCCCTCGTTGAGCTGGGTCATACCGCTGATGAAGAGGAACTTGTCGCGGTTGGCGCCAGTAGGGAACCGCTTGTCTGATATTTCCGAGTTGTGCATCACCACCTCGTACTTGCCTTCCTTGAATGCCTGATAGGTGAGGGTGTAGATGGAATCTTCGATGTGTACACCCATCCTCGCATTCTCCAGATAGTAAGGGTCGGAGAGGAGGGCTGTGAACTGGCTTTCTGGGTAATCCTTCTTCAATTTTTCGACATAACTGTTCGCCATCTGAGTTTGCTTCTTTCGGGAATAAAGCAGATACAGATGGTAATAGGCTTCGTCGAGATGCTTGAAATCCGGGTAGTTGTCCACCAGTCGGAGCAGCATCTTCTCGCTCAGAGCCAGGTTGTCGAGCCGGTCCTTGAAGATGATTCCGGCATGGTATAAGCCATTCGCCAGGAGCTGGTTGCTCGCTGACATCTGCTCTGGGGTGAACGGAATCTGAGCCAGATAATAAGCCCGCTGATGAGGGTCGAGGCTGGCGCTATCGGCAGATGGTTTGCCGGATTCTTTCTGGGATAAAGAATGGGATAGAGATTCTCGTGATGCATCAGGCTGAAGCTTGGAATCTTGATCAGAAGTCGTTCCTTGCTCGGAATCTGTTTCTTGTGCGATATCCGTTTCTTGTGCAGAAGCTACAACTGTTTTGTTGATTCGCTGCCAGTTGTCGAGGTTCTTTCGCTTGCCCCAGAGTTTCTCGAAGAGCGCCTTACCCTGGCTTACGGCTGCAGGGAAATAGAAATACCAGGTATTGGTGTTCCCGAATCCGTTTCCGGAACCATTCCCGAATCCGTTTCCTGATGCATTTCCGAAACCGTTCCCGGAACCATTCCCATCAACTCCTCCTTCATATTCCGAATTCTTCTCAGCACCGTCTTCCCATCTCCTTCTTTCTTCCTCTTTCTCCTTTCTTTTCAGGGCAGCTATCACACGGTCGATGGCTGCATTCCTGTCTCTCTCGTCCATTTTGGCAAGAGACTGCAGGGAATCCTGGAGGGCGATGGCATCGGTATAAGGCACCAGTTCGTCCAGCACCTTGGAGCGATGAGCCAGTTGCGGATAATCCTTTCTGTCCTGGTCGAGCAAGCCGATTGCTTCGCCATAGCAGCGCTTGGCATCAGCATATCGCTCGGTTTCCCAATACAGATTGCCCAGACGCAGCAGGAGCACACCCTTCTCAATACCGTTTCGGGTAGCCTTCCGGTTGCCTTTTTCGTAGGCATAGATGGCACGCAGGGTATCTTTCTGGGCGAGGTGGATGTTGCCGATGGCATAATATACCTGGTCCTGATAATCCCTGTTCTTATCCGATGCCGCCATGCGCTTGAGTCGGCTGATCATCTTCCTGCTGTTGCCCGAAGCCAAGACCTCGGTGATGGCGATGCGGGCATTAAACTCCAGTTCGTAGGGCGGATTGAGCCGGATGACGTGGCGGAAAGCCTGATAAGCCTCCTGCTGGTTGCCGATGGAAGCCTGCAACTGTCCCATCAGATACCACTGGCGGGCTTTCTGCTTGTGTCGCATCTCATGGCTTATCACCTTCCTGAGATAGGGAATCGCCTTCCGGGCATCCCCCGTGTGGATATAGTAATCGGCGAAGGCATAATCCCATTCCTTCTGGGCACGCCAGTGGATGGAATCGCGCTGGATGTTTCGGATCACATCTTCTGCATCGTAGGTCCATCCCTGCTCGATATAGCATTTGGCAAGCCAGGCGCGCGCCTTGCCGTAGATGGCAGGCTGGGTGGAGTAAAGGCGGCTCATATAGGCGAAGGTGGCAGCGGCCCCCTCGAAATCCCCCTTCTGGAATTGCGATCGGCCCATCAGCATCCACGCTTTCCATAAAAACGGATTGTATTCCCTGCGACTGAGCCATTCGATGTCTTTCGCCGTCTTTCTCTTGCCGGGTTGCCATTCGGGGCGTCGCTTGATGCTATGCTGGTGGATGGCTTTCTCGCATTTCTCGATGGCACGGTCGAAGTTGGCTTTGCCCAGATCGCGGCTGTTCCTGTTGCCTACGGTATAGAGCGGAATCTGCTCCGTGAAGTTGTCTTGGTTGCCTTCTTCCTTCTCCAGCGCTCCATCAATATATGCTACGGTGCCATTATAATAGGTATTGTATCGGGCATTAAAGGCATGCCACCACCTGCTCTGCGCCGTATTCTTCTGCGTAGAGCATCCCGTAAGGATCGCTGCAATCACAGCGAGTCCTATCAGAAAAAGGAGCTGGATGGGGCTTTTGCCTTTCATACTTTCTATTGTTTATCTGGCATCTTTCTCCTGATGCCCAGGACGATTTTGGCGAGTGCGAATACCACGATGCTGATGAAGATGATGGTGGCACCCGATGGCACGTTGAGCAGATAACTGATGTAGAGACCGGCGATGCAGTCTATCCATCCCAGGATGATGCTTGCCCATATCATCTGCCTGTAATTGTAGGTGAAGAGGTTGGCGGTCATCTGCGGAATGGTGAGCAGACTGATGGCGAGCACGATGCCCACCATTTTCAGTGTAGCCACGATGGTCATGGCGATGAGCGTCATCATCAGGTATTCGATGGCTGTAACCGGCAGGTGCTGCGAACGGGCGAAGGTACTGTCGAATGCGATGTTCTGGATAGGGCGCAGGAGAAAGGTGAAGAGGAGGGCTACGATGAGGGTGAGCCCGCCCAGCAGCCACAGGTCTGCGCTGTCGATGGCAAGGATGCTTCCGAAGAGGAAGGAGGGCAGGTCGGGCATGAATCCTGGAGTCAGGAAACAGCAGATGATGCCCACGCTCATTCCCAGGGTCCAGAACATGGCGATGGCGGAATCCTTTCGCACATCTTTCTTGCGTGATATCCATTGCACTCCGAAGGCGCTGAGGATGGCGAAAACCATGGCGGAGAGTATCGGATTGATTCCTGTAAACACGCCGATGCCGATGCCTCCGAAAGAGGCATGGGTGATGCCGCCGCTGATGAATACCAATCGGCGGGTAACGATGTAGGTTCCGATAAAGCCGCACAGGATGCTTGCCAGAAAGGCGCCGATCAGTGCGTTTTGGAAAAATGTATATTGTAGTATATCCATACGTTTACTTTGAACTTGGAGCTGCAAATTTCTAGCTTAAAAAGCCGATGACTTCATCCTTCAGTTGGTTGGGCAGGTTGATGCCTCTCAGTATCAGGCTTCTGTTCCATCCTGCCACTTCTTCCGGCTGCATGGTATAGAGCACTTCCGAGAATTCCTCAACCTCCTCATCGGTATAGGCATCGGCATCCCGACCGGCAAAGCGGTCGAGATCCTCATCATCGTAATATTCTATTTCTTTGGTGGCGGCTTCCATCATGCACTCCTGCTCGCACTTCGAGTTCTCACCGTTGCAGGTGTTGCACGATACGCCTTCCTGCAGAGGCTCCTCGTCTTCCCCCCTGCGGTGAGATACGATTCCGAATATGGAGCTGATCAGGCCTAATGCCACCAGGGCTAAAATCAAGTATAGCATTTACTTCGAACTTTGAATTTTGAACATGAACTTTGAGCTTTGAACTTTGAGTTTTGAACTTTATGATTAGCAAAAGGCTGTTGAATTCTTCACTCTTCATTCTTCACTCTCTATAATCTCAAACCCTACTTTCTTCAGGTCTTCCCAATAATGAGGATAGGATTTGCTCACTACCTCCGGATTATTGATCTCAATCTGAGGGAACTTGAAGGCGAGAGGAGCGAATGCCATCGCCATACGATGATCCTCGTAGGTATCGATTGGAGCAAATGAAGGTTCGCAGGTTTCGCCATCCCAATACAGAGTGTTGTCGTTTTCATCGTGGATGACATAGCCCACCTTCTTCAACTCTGTCTTCAGTGCCTCGATGCGGTCGGTCTCCTTGATCTTCAAGCTGGCAAGACCCGTGAACCTGAACTTTACACCCAAGGCACAGCAGGCTACCACGATGGTCTGAGCCAAATCAGGAGAACCGGAGAAATCGTATTCGAATTTCGGCAGAAGACAGCGGTTCGCCTTCAGCATAACATCCGTAAGATGATCATGGTTCTCGAATTCACTTTTCACTCCCAGCAGACTGAAGATGTATTTCACCACGGAATCTCCCTGCTTCGAGCAGTCCATCAAGCCTTCGAGCTGGATTCTGGAGTCGATGTTGCCATTCAGAGCCATCATCTCATACCAGTAGGAAGAAGCACTCCAGTCGTTCTCTATCATATAAGATGTCTCCTTGTAAGGCTGTGGCTTCACGGTGATGGTGTCCATATCCGTCCAGTCGGCATCGGCACCATATTCCTTCATCGTCCAGAGCGTAAGGTCGATGTAAGGGCGGGATGCAATCTCTCCTGTCAACTTCAGTTCCAGTCCGTTCTTCAGAATCGGACCGATCATCAGAAGCGCCGAGATGTATTGCGAACTGATATTGCCCACTACCTCCAGGTGGCCGCCTTCCAGCGCCTTGCCTCGGATGTGGAGTGGGGGATAACCTTCCTTCTTCTCGTAGGTGATGTCGGCGCCCAGATAGCGCAGGGCATCTACGAGGATGCCGATAGGACGGTTCTGCATGCGCTCGGTGCCCGTGATGGTATGTTCGCCAGGGGTGGCAGAGAGATAGGCGGTCATGAAACGCATGGCTGTGCCGGCTGCCTTGATGTTGATGACCTCTGGCATATTCTGAAGGGCTGCAACGATTACTTCCGTATCATCGCAGTCGCTCAAGTTGTCGGGATGGATATGGCTTCCAGCCATCGCACTGATTACGAGAGCTCGGTTGCTGATACTCTTGGATGCTGGCAAGTTGATACTTGCGTTCAGTTGGCTTGGTGCCTTGATGGTATATTTTATCATACGCGTACCTTATATTATATATATTTTAGTGCAAAAGTACAAAATAAAAAGTATATACGCTAGTTTTCTTGCGAAAAGTTTTCGAAATATCTCAAAAAAAAGCATGGGCTGCCGTGCTCTGTTTCTTTCGCTTGCTATCAATATGTAAACGAGATGGGGTAAATAATGGGGTATATGGAGATGTGTCGATTTCAAAGTGTAAAAATCGACCCCCTAAAATGTCAAATTGTAATTTTGTGTGCGTTTTCTTTCAAAAAGTAAAACTGACCCCAAAAATAACATAAAATAGCGTTAAGGAATGATACAACTTACCGGAATTTGTAGTACCTTTGCATCAGAAAAAAGAAACAACAGACAATAAGTAACAATCTAAAAATAAAGAATATGAAACGAATTATATTATTCTCATTGATGGCTCTTATGACCGTAGCTACTTTCGGTCGCAAGCACGTAGAGAATGCAACAGTAGTAGCAGACACTATTTTCTATGAAGAAAATATGAGTAATGTAGCTAGTGCAGATCAGGCTAGTTATTACAGATTGCTGATGACTACCGGCGCTGGCATCAATAAGAAGGATGTGTTCCAGGACTTCTATATGAACGGTAATCTTCGTGCCGAGGGTGGCTACAGCTTCATCGATCTCGGTAACGACCGCAATACTATCTTTAATGGTGAGGTTACTACTTACTACAAGAATGGTAAGGAGAAGTGGCACGGAAAGTATGTTAACGGCAAGCGTGAGGGATACTTCACTCTCCAGCTCCGTGAAGGTGGCGTGGCTATCGTTCAGTTCAAGAATGATAAGTCTATTCACAATTACTTTATGGTAACATACAAGGATGGTACCACTGAGAAGAGAAATCTCTCTGAGATTCAGTCTTTGATGTAGAAGATCTCTAGAATAGAAAATCTCTCTTAAATTAAATAGAAAATCTCTCTTAAATTAAATAGAAAAATCTCTCTTATATAAATTAAAATTTTATGTTGATATGACCAATATGGGG
>OIZP01000599.1_pt1 | contig 22102 bp, 25 predicted proteins | sample 1588531 | NCBI WGS metagenome assembly OIZP01 (sample SAMN03283283) | human gut metagenome | biome: human-associated habitat; material: feces | host: Homo sapiens | place: Peru | collected 2012
TGAGGATTCTTTTTTATCTCGTGGGCATGTGGTTGCAAAAACTCATCTTAATTTCAGACGATACCTTTTCTTTGGGCGACATCAAGACTTACGGACAGATGACAGCAGACAAACTTCAAAAGGCTCGCTGGCAACTTTCAATTTATGCTTATCTATTTGAGCTTCAGAACAAGAAGGCAAAGGTAGATAAACTCTTCATCATACATCTTCGTAACAAACCGAAGAAAGATGGAAGTTTCGACCATATATCTGAAATCATCTTCCTCAGTCGTATTCCCTCTGAGATTGCAAAAGATCTTCTCGACACAGACCTTCGAGGTGAGCAATTCAAGAATCCTTATGCTATCCCCTATGAGTGGGCAACACAAGAAGAGACAATCCGTGAACTTATCGAAGCCAAGAAATCAGCAGAAGAGCAGTTGAATATTATCAAAGGCAAGCTCCTCTCTGACATGGAAGAGAAGGATGTGAGGAGTTGGGCAACAGAGACAATGAGAATTACTCGTAAACTCCCGACAACTCGCAGCAGTTTTGACTTGAAAGCATTTAAGGCAGATAATCCTAATATAGATTTGTCTGCCTACATGAAGACCTCCGATGTGGCAGGGTCTTTAAGCATTGCCATATAACAACCAGTATTTACAGAGCTGGGGAGATTATCAAATACAATAGATTTTCTCCCTGGCTTTTTTGTTTCACAATATTAAAACTCAGAAAACATGAATTATCAAGAAGCAGAAACACTTAGAGCGAGCCGAGAATATAAAGCGGCTGAAGCTTTGACAGATGCCATTAACTCTATGTCGTGGAATCCTAAGAAGTTTGGACTTGCTGTTAGTATGCAACACAGAACATTACAGCAGTCGTTGATGAAGTCTTTCGTAGCAATCCTTCACGTTATGGCAAGTGATGATTACGGTTACGATGACAGAAATCGTGGCGCACATGAAGCCGCAAAGAAGATGATTGAGTCTGGCATTTTGGATGAGATATACTTACCATTCATTTAGCCTATGACTTACGAATGTTGCTGTTCCGATATTACTCTTTCGGAATGGCAGAAGAAGATGAAGGGGGTTAAGCCTATCAATTACAAGTGGTTGGTAAATAAAATCAAGAAGCATATTCCTCAGCTATACGAGGCATTAGCACTTGACTACTATAACCCCTATGAGAATAAGTGTGGAGTGAATCAGGACTACTATATCTTAGTTCATTCTTCCGTTGAATACTTCATTAAAAAGAAATGACATGAAACAAAACATCAATCAACTTATCTTTTCTCGAATCGCCCCACAAAAAAAGTTGGAAGCGATAGAGAAACTTACTTCCTCTGAACTTTGGGCTACTCCAGAAACAATAACCCGAATAGTAAAGGAGACAGGAGAACGTATCGGCAAGTCTCGTAACAAAAGACTCTACATCAGCCGAGACAGACAGCAGGGCAATAACTGGAACAGTAAAGTCGTTGCCGTTGAACTCTACAAAGGAACACTGTATCTTGACATCTATTTCCAGATGGACTCAACAGATACTAATCTCAGTGTTCCTTTTTCTACATTCTTCTCAAAAGGAGAATATCGAGGCAAACACATTACTACAAACAGATATGGTGATGAAAAGCCTCATTATTTCAGATATGATGAAGATGACAAGAAGATGGTACTCAAAAGCATACTTCTTGAATACGTTTACACCAAGTACGAATCAAAACTAAAAGGAAATGGCAAACAAGAAAACGACTAAGAAAGGTAAGGTATCTGTATCTTATCGTGGTGCTTCTATGCTCGATGTAGTCCGCTATGTTCACGAAGAGACTGTAAGACATTGTGAATACTGTGGCAGAACTATGAGCCGTAGTGATGTTAATGATTATGGATCTCTTTGCGAGGACTGTTATATGAAAGAGTATTATGGCTAAACATATCATCTACAACGAGTGTTACATCATCAAATTCAACAACCACAGCTACGAGGCTTTTATACTCAATGCTGACGATGATGTTGAGTTTAAGTTTTTCACCAATCTGTCTGATGCAAAACATTGGATAGATAAATATAATGTACCGAACAATGGATAAAAATCAAACAGTTGCAAAGAAGATATGGCATGATTATCTTCAATGCTCTACAAAACCCTTCTCTTGGGGGCTGAACTTCAATAGCGTAAAAGTTATTGAGGATGGTACTGCCTTTCATGTTCAAGGCATGGTTTGTGGTTGGATTAAGGTTCAACAAGACACAACCGACAACAGATACAAGATAACAATCACTCCCGACAATTCTATGGAAAGTGAGGTTGTGTATCATTATGTATCATGTGAGAATATCGTATCTCTCATAGACGTGAATGTGAAGTATGGCATATCCTACTACGACTACATTTGCTCTATCTTTGGACTTACACAGAAAATGGCAGTGTAAGAGTGCCTATATAATAAGGTATAGGGGAATATCAGGAAACTAACAATCTCTGATATTCCCTTTTTTATTGTCTAACTCAAATAGGTTCCACCGACAAGACGGACATCTAAGCCGTGGAACTTATGTTAAAACCAGTAAATAATGACAGAAACAAAGTATGTAGCTTATCTCCGAGTCTCTACACAAAAGCAAGGATATAGTGGACTTGGACTTGAAGCACAAAGAGAAATTATACACAACTACCTCCGTGACACAACTCCGATTTCTGAGTATGTCGAGGTAGAAAGTGGACGCAAATCTGACAGACCAAAACTGAAAGAAGCGTTATCACAATGCAGAAAGGAAGATGCTATTCTGATTGTAGCTAAACTAGATCGTCTCGCCCGAAGCGTATCTTTCCTTTCAAATCTATTGGAGTCTGATGTGGAAATTATCTTTTGCGATTTTCCCCAGGCTAATAAAATGGTACTGCATATAATCTCTGCTATTAGTCAGTATGAAGCAGAACTTATTGCAGCAAGAACTAAGGCATCTTTACAGGCAAAGAAAGCAAGAGGATTCAAACTTGGCAATCCTGAGCATTTACTGGATAAGCATGAGCAAGCAATCCAGAACAGCATCAAGACCTGCAAAGCTAAAGCGGATAGCAACCCTAATAACAAGAGGGCTATTGCTATGCTCCGTACTCTCGTGAAAGAAGAACATACCTTACAAGAAATGGCAGACATCCTAAACAAAGAGGGATTCGTTACTTCCAAAGGTTGCTCTTTTACTAAATCGACAATATACAAACTTGTCAAACGATACAACTTAAAATGAAAGAGAATATACACAATCAGGAGGGTGCTATCATTAGAACTCTCCATTCTTCAAATGTAGCATACGCTAGAATCTATAGTGAAGAACAACGTATGAGAATCAAACAACTCATACAACACAACTTTCTTCCACATCATACTTCTGTGGGGGGCGGTAAATCCACAAGAAAGCATTGGAACGTGGAGAAGTACCAAGGCAAATATGGAGTGGGGTTTAAGATGATTACCACAAGCCCCTATAGCTCCAACTTCAACCATATAACCTACTTTGTCAAGGAGGCGGTATGACAGAACAATATCTTTATCCAGTGTATGAGACAGATGCTTGGCATTCTCTTTCGAATCGAGATTGCAAGGGGATCTACACATCAAAAGAAGAAGCCGTTGAAGCCATAGCGGAACATCATAATATTCCTTTGGATGAATTTGATGGACTTACGGCAGAAGAGGCAAGAGAACAAATCAAACAAGAATTACAAATCCCCTTTCAAACGCAGGGCTATACAGTAAATTATGATATTGAGGTATGGCTAGTGAATGATTGGGCTTAAAATATCAAGAGCAATGAAAAAGTTTATAGTTCATTACAACTACTATGCTACTGTAGATGTAATAGTATTAGCCAACTCAAAAGAAGAGGCTATCGAAAAGGCAGACCAGATCGAATTTGACAACAACGACTTTGAACTGGATTTTGAAAGCAGAGAAGTCTTTGAGTCAGAGGATGCAACTTCAAAAGGAGGGATTACAGTATGAGAATCCTTTGGTATTTTAGGGTTTGGACTAAAGAATCAACCAAGCCTATCACATTATGGGTCGAAGCGAAAAATCAAGGAGCAGCAAGAAACTTGATATTACGTGAGAATCCATTTATAAGCAAGCTAATGTTTTACAAATCAACAAGAATAGATTAATTATGGAACCAAAGTATGTTTTAATCTTAGACTTCACTATTGGCTGTTTGAACATTATAGAGCTGACAGATGAAGAACTGAAAGCATCTGAAGAGTATGAGGATTTTTCAGATTTCCTCTTAACCATCGAAGATAAGTATGGTTTCAGACTCAGTAATTCACAGTGGATGACAACAGAAACTTTATCTATCTATCGCTACAAAGACGGAAAGGAGGTCGCTGATGCCGAATTGGTGTGATACCTCTTATAAGTGCGTAGGAGATTTGAAGGAAGTAAAATCTCTGCATAAAGTCTTGAAGTATATGGAGAAACGTAAGACTTCTATACTTTCTAATGGTTTCGGCAAGATGTGGCTTGGAAACCTTGTACACAAACTTGGTGGCAACTGGAAAGAACTCAGATGTCGTGGAGAGATAACAGACTTCTCACTTGACGGAAATGTCCTGACGATAAATCAAGAAACGGCATGGTGCGAACAGGAAGGAGTTAGACAGATTATCGAAAAGACCTATCCAAGCATTAAGGTTTACTTTATGGAACAAGAACCTGGCTGTGGAGTTTTTTATACAAACGATGCTTCAGGTGATTATTTCCCAGAGCGTTACTTTCTTGATTCATACGAGGATTGGGAATATTTTAAAACTCTTGATGAAGCAGCAGATTTTGTCTCTAAGATTGTCGGGGTTGATGTAGAGCCAAACGTTAATGCAATACAAAATGCTTTGGATGCTTACGTTGAAGAACACGAAGAAGAGAATGAAGATCTGTTTTATTCATTCCACGAGTTTGAGGTTTGTGACTAATCAAATAGGGAAGAAGGCTTTTTATGGGCTTTCTTCCCTTTTTTTCGCCCCTTAAAACATAAAACAACGTGTGTAAAATAAATACCTCGAAACTCGGTTTAAGGCACTTCAACGCCTAAAGTATGAATAAGAATAGTCTTGTTCATAACTAAAAAATATAAGAATATGACGAATGAGAAACAATCATTCATTCTCTTCGATACCCTCTTGGATATGGGAGAATTGGCTGAAAGTATTCAGAAAAAGATGCAGCCTAAGTATGATGCCGTTTATGGAAAAGGTGTTATTGATTTTAGTGTTACGAGAAACGATCTTCATTCTATTTCATTCACTTGGAAACGTAACCTCAATTTACCTAAAAAGAAATTGATAGGTATAATGGATGCGGAACTTATAACAGGATGGAAAGTTTCAAATACTAAACCACTTGAATTTGTTGACTCTCGACCAACACAAGCAAAGGCAGGAAAGGTGTTACTTAGAAGTTTTGCTCCTCGATATAAAAAGCTAATGAAGCAACACTACAAATTGGATTACAACCGCTATGACATTTCTGTATCAGCAGACTCTAATGAACTGGAAATGACAATCAAATTCATTCCATTCAGAGGCGTCGTTTATATGTATACGTACCAAGGAAATGGGAAAGAACATGACAAGTCGTATGTAGGTGAGACTGTCAATGAGAAAGCTCGTAGGCGTAATTGGAAGAATCTTAATGACAAATACGCTAATGAGAAACTCACAGAGGCTAAACGAAGATTAGGTATAGACGATTGGGTTTACCATGAGCTTGAAGTCATCACGGATTACTATGATTTAGGAATGTTAAAACCCAAATTATTTTCTTTGGAAGGAGATTATATCGACAAATACGATACTATCAATAATGGTTATAATGTGGCTAAATATGGAACTGGTAATAAAGGCGTGAACTTCTCTGCTTCACATCGCCAGAAGATAGGAGCAGCATCAAAAGGCAGAACTCACACGGCTGCAACTAAACAAAAAATATCGGCATCTAATCTTGGACGAACACAATCTGATGCTACAAAACTGAGAATTAGCCAAGGCAATACAGGCAAAAAACGTACTCCCGAAATGAGGAAAGCTCAATCTAACCGTATGAAAGGAATTGAACCAAAAGCAGCTTCTGAAGGTGCCAAAAAGTGGAGAGAGACACATGGCGGTGGTTATTGGGGAAACCACAAAATACCTGATGCAGCCAGAGCAAATATGAAGCTCGCCCAACAGAAACGTGGTAAAGCAGTCCGGGCTTTTGCACCAGACGGAACATGGCAAGATTTTAATACCATGAATGATGCCGCTAAAGCTCTTGGGATGAATCCTGGCAGTATAGCAAATAATCTAAAATCTAATGGCGTTTGCAACAATGGCTACAAATTCAAAACAACTGTACCTAATTTTCCACGACCATAGAACGTAAAAGAGGAAAGACTTTGATGTCCTTCCTCTCTTTTTTTCTATCTTAAATGTCTTGCTTTTTAGCTTGGGATTCAAGTTTCTTTTCTTCTTTCAACCTATCTTTGGCACCAGAAGTGGAATATTCTATAGAACATATTCCAAGAGGGTCATAAGACATGGAAATTTTACAATTTGCCCATTCCCAAATAATCCTTCCTTTCCCCTTGCTAACAAATTCCTTTAAGTAAAACGTATGTGAAAGGCTATCCACTTTATCATTCGGAAATATTGCTGGAGAGTCACCATCATTAGTATCATAGTAAGAATATGTACCATATCTTGAAGTATATAATTTAACAAGTCTGCTAAAATCTTTTGCCTCAATTTGATTATAAAGATAATTTCCGAGATTAATGCCAATAAAATTAACCTTAGTAAGTTTTTTGCTTTTGACAGATTTGATTATATTGCCATCAAGCATATATTCAACATTATAAGTCCATTTATCAACTGTAACTGTTGCTTGGTAGTCATAACCAGAAACACATGAATCTGCAAGAGATTCTTCGATGGTATCTCCAAGAGCAACACCATTAAAGCTAAGGATAGTATCAGTCTTTGCTCTAAGTGCTATGCTATCAATCTCTTCGTCAGTACCTTTTGTTTTTCCGTTGTTGCAAGAGGATAGCATTATGAATCCTAATGCGATGAATAATAATAACTTTCTCATAGGGTCACGTTATTTTAATGTTATTACTTTATCTTTATATTCATACTGGTTGTCAGCTAAACATTCTCCCTCATATACGAGTTTTGAATATGTTACTTTAAGCTTGTTTGAACCGACAAACTTAGCATCAGCACAGGCTCTGACAGCACATGACCAATTATTTGTGAGCGTATTCAAGCAAGCAACACTACTACCGCAACGATATGAAGTGTTGATGACATAAAGATTGTTACCAATCATTTTAGCATCTGCAACCTGTTCGCCATTGTCCTCTTCTCCTTCAACCTTGTAAGGAACTAAAACGAGATTTGTTGAACCTGTTTCAAGATTGTGGCAATACAAACTGTTTACTCTTCCCCAACCTGCTTCAACTTCAGTCAGTGTATAAACACAATGGCGATCATCATCCGTAAGACTTGCGACAACACGAGTGTCAGTATCAAGTCCTCCGATGTAATTCTCTGCTTTGTCAGCATAGCTTTGTGGAGTTTGCTCTTGGCTATCATCTACGGCAGTATCATAATCTATATCATCAACCATCACTGTATCAGTATCAGCAACGGCATAGTCATTATCGTATGTCTGACTATTTGAACTTCTGCCATTTTGAATGATGATGGCAATAATGAGCATTACGGCTACAACACTTCCTGCTATAAGCCATATCTTTGTATCTTTAGACAATCCTTGTTTCAGCGTTCCCTTGCTAGTACTCGGTTGTGGCTTGTCATTAGAAGCTACCGTTTCTTTCTTGCTTTCAGATGCAACAGGTGATATAGGACGCAGAATTTTAGCCTTCTCTGTTTCCATTTCCTCCTTTGTCAAAATTCCAGCCTCATAGAGTTTCTTTATCTCCATGAGTTTATCTATTGTTTGTTGATTCATATTTATAAGCCTTTAATTTTTTTGATTACATATTTCTTCTTAGACTGATTGTTTTCAACTGAAACAGAAAACTCGAGACCTCCATTACAACGAACTTCATAAGTCTTATTCACATTATCTTCGTGAATATGTAAAAACCAGTCGATAAGTTTTACAGACAATACAGATGCTTGTAGGTTATGAGCCTTTATGTAACTTCTTACTATTTTGACACACTCAACGGCATCCTTTGACTCCATTTCTGGACTTAGGTCGTCCTTATACTCCAAGGTAAAGCCATATTTTTTCTTGAATTCTGTAAAGTCATATGAATAAAGTCCTATTGTAGAAATAACTATAGCCTTGTCTTCCTCACATTGTACAATAAAAGTAACATCCTTGCTTCTATATTTTGCCTGAACGTATGCAATATTAACATCGTTGTTTAGTCTGACTTCTTTTATTTCATCGTTAATAGAAAGTTCGTTTGATTTGATTTGTATTTTATCTTCGATAGGATGACATTTAGCTTCGTCATAATCGTATATAACGAGAAAACTTTCATCACCACTTACAAATGACTTAACGGCATCAATAGGGCTTGATTTACTTTCAAGAGCAAAATAGCCAACAGAGAGTAAAAGTGCTGGAATTAACATAAGGATTCCCAATACCTCCTTTGTAATAACTTGAGTCTTATAAATAAAGATATAGCATAGGATTCCGATAATACCAATTCCTACCAAGCCTATTCCCATAGGAGGGAGAAATGCTGAAAGGATGAATACCAAATGAAACAACCATCCATTAACCTCTTGGATGTTTCTTTTGATGTTTTGTGGCAATACCTTCAAAGCGTATGCAATAGAAAGCGGAGAAAGCAGCCAAAATGCTAAGAAGAGATAATTGGAAATGGTTATGTCAACAAAATATGAAACGGTGACTATAAGGAAGAAAGATGATATCATAGCAATTTCTGCACGATACATGTTTTTCTTCTTCGAATAGTTCAAAGTAAATGTAGGTACTGCAAGAACAAGCATAGTCAGTAACTCAAAGAATATCAATAGAGCTATGCGATTTTGGGGAGTTGGTAGATGTCCCAAATATCTTGCTGCAAATGATACCTTTAATACTCCTATGCTACTTAATACGATAAGGCATAAACATAGAATCACTGCCATAAGGAACTTATTACAGAATCCATCAAGATTTGCAGTTGTGTTATTGCAAGAGTTAATAAGATTTTCTTCTTGCATTTGGTATTCTTCTTCTGTTAGGATACCAGATTCATAGAGTTTTTTAATCTCCATGAGTTTATCTGTAATTTCCATATTGTTGTTCATACTTTTCTGAATTTAACGACCCCATAAATTTTCAATGCCTGCTTTTACGCCACTCCAACCAAACAACATAACAAAGAACATTAGCATACAAGCAAAAATTGCAAAGAATATTCCGATTCCCACTACCATCATCTGTTGCCTTTGTTGCTCAGCTTTTGGAAGTTTCTCAAATGCCTCTTGTCTTTGTCTTGCAGCTTCTTTACTGAAAAAGCCAGGTTTCTTTGTTGATGTTGTTGGTGATGGCTTAACTTCTTCGGAAGCATCAAGTATCTTTTTCTTTTCTGCTTCAAACTCTTCCTTGCTCAGAACTCCTGCATCAAGAAGTTCTTTCAGCTTTGATAATTCTTCGTATTTGCTCATAGTCAGTGTTTGGATTTAAGAAACTCTTTGTAATCACCTTTTGAAAATGGAGCACCACAATATGCAAGCCAATAAACAGGGTCGTGATTCATAAAAAGACCAATATTAACTTCATAGTCTTTAATGTAATTTATCATATCCCCATTGATTATTAATGTTACAGAATTTATATGCCCAGCGTCAAGCCAATCAATATTTTTCTGTTTTGTAACAATGACATTACCATCCTTGTCCTTACCATTTACAACAACAGCATGTTCATGTGCATCTATGGATGTTTGGTATGTAACCTTTACAAATACCACATTTCCAATTTTATCTTTCTTGTTTGATAATACCTTAAAATCTCCATTGTAATATTTGTTGTACTTCTTTTTCAAGAAGTTAAAGAATCCACTATTGTCTCTTATTAGATCTTCTGCTTCAAGAACATGTATGTCTGTAGAAGCATCATTGATAGCTCCAGTCGCAGAAGCAATGTTATATTGGCTATTTAAATTATCATTTTGTACATCAATAAAGTTTCGTGAATCGGTGATTACAAAATCTCCGTTTCCATTCTTCTCCACATAAAGACAGGCAGCAGGCTTAAAATCAACCTCATAAGTATTTCCCTTTTGCTTTACTGCTGTTATCTCAGGATTCGTATAAGCCACTCGCTTCAGCGTAACGATACTGCCGTATTTTTGGGGGTTGCTGTTTGGAAATAACTCGTAAGCAGTCTTAGTGTCTTTATGCGACAATGCTGTGAAATACTTTTTGACGGTATTCTTTGCTTTGTTTTCGTCAGAGGCACAAGAACATAATAATCCAATAATTAGGACGATGAATAAATATTTTTTCATATCGACATAAAGTCTTCTTTTGCCGATACAACTCCACAAACTCACGGCGGTTAGTATATAGATACAAGAAAGGGGATGGAGTTCGAATCTGCCATCCCTCGCTCTAAGGTAGTCTGGAAAAAACCTGTGGTACGAAATGTTCAGAAACAAAGCCCCATCCCCAGTGCTGATAATATGTAGGGGTACAATTAGGGCTGTACCGAACATTATCATATACACCAAGGAAGGGCATATCGTTTCTATTCATTAGTACCTTTCTTCTTTGTTTTCCAGACATTTTAGAGCGGTATGAATAGCTTGATACGCCTTCTTGACTAACTGGCTATTCCCTGCTTTTACACAGAGCCTCCAATCAGCATCGCAAAAGTACGGAAATTAAGTGAGAATCAAGAAATTTTTGCTGAGAAAGTGGCAAAATCGGGCTATTTTTCTTAATTTAACGTGTAGAATGGTGGAATTTCGGAGGATTTATATAAATTTGCATCAAACGATAATAAATTTTATATGGAGCAAGATTTGAATCGCATCAAGTTAGTCCTTGTCGAAAAGAAGAAGACTGGGAAATGGTTAGCACAAGAACTGGGTGTATCAGAGTGTACTGTGTCAAGATGGGCTAGTAATAAAGCTCAGCCTAACCTTAGTTCACTTAATGCCATTGCTAAACTGCTTGGTGTCGAAATGAAAGATCTGTTAAGAAGTTAAACCAAGTTCTTCTCCAAACCAAGACATTAATGTAATGTATATATGGATAAAGGGCAATTTTTATTATATCAAACTCCTGACGGTGATTCACATATAGAAGTGAAGTTGCAAAACGATACTGTCTGGCTCTCACTTGACCAGATGGCAGAGCTGTTTCAGCGTAATAAGTCCACAATCTCACGACATATAAAGAATGTGTTAGAGGATGGAGAATTACAAGAAGAGGCAACTATTGCAAATTTTGCAACAGTTCAAAATGAAGGAACTCGCAAGGTTGAAAGGGTAATAGCTTACTACAATCTCGACATGATTATCAGCGTAGGCTACCGTGTTCATTCCTACCGTGGTGTTCAGTTCCGTATATGGGCAACCAAGGTACTGAAGGAGTATATAGTAAAAGGCTTCGCCATGAACGATGACCTGTTGAAGAGAGCTGGAGGTGGCAATTACTTTGACGAGCTGCTTGCAAGAATACGTGACATCCGCTCCAGTGAGAAGGTGTTCTATCGTAAGGTGTTGGAGATTTATGCCCTTAGTATCGACTACGACCCACGAGTGGAAATGACACAAAAGTTCTTCAAGACAGTACAGAACAAAATGCACTATTCGGTTCACGGTCATACGGCGGCGGAAATAATATACGAGAGAGCCGATGCTGAGAAAGACTTTATGGGACTTACAACGTGGTCTGGAGCTATGCCGTCAAAACCAGAAGCAGAAATAGCCAAGAACTACCTCACCCACGAAGAGATAAAGTCACTGAACCGCATCGTGAGTCTGTATCTTGACTTCGCCGAAATGCAAGCCGAGGAACACCGTCCTATGTATATGAAGGACTGGATAAACATTCTCGATGACTTCCTCCGTATCTCCCGAAAAGACATCCTCACTCATGCAGGCAAAATCTCCGCCAAACTCGCCAAAGAGAAAGCCGACCAAGAATATGACAAATTCAAGGAACGCACTAAGAACGATCTCTCGCCTGTAGAGATTCACTTCTTGGAAAACTTTGAGCGTGAGCAGAAGAGATTGATGGGCGGAAAAGACAGAAATAAATAAGACAAAAAACTTATGGAAGAAGAGTTTCAATATACAAACAAATTTTTACGAGACAACAAGGATTTTATCTTGTCCATACTCTATAGAGATAATTGGGAAATGGATGAGAATTGGAGCATTGAGCAAAAAAATGCAGCTACATTTAGTTGTTATGTGGCATCTGTGTTGAATGCTGTTAATATTGTATGTGAACTTATTGACAACGGTCGATATAGCCAGACAGAAGCAGAATCGCTATTATCAAGCCAATTAAATACATTTCAGCACCACATTCTTGGAATATTGACAGATGAAACAGAAAAATTGCAGCTTTTGCCAACAGTCATCAAGTTTATTACGCCAGATGTAATGGATGAATATGTAAAAGCTTCAATGGATAAACAAGCAAGAAAATGGGGTATTCCATCAGATTCGTTTGGTATTTCAAAACTCATAAAAGACAACAACTTATCATGGTTTAAATATGAGTCACCATACAAATACTTTGTTGATTATGTATTTAGAATATGGGTTGGTAACATGGAAGCAAAGCCAATGGATCTTAATGCTCTTGATAAAATACTTATATATGAGACAAAATTTAACACGGCTTCTTGGTTCTCACGTTTAGAAAATATATCAGCATTAGATTATTCTGACGAACAACATCTAACCATTTTATATGGAATTGTAAATGAACACACACAAGTCAAAGATAACGAATGTGTAAAAATTTTAGTATTTTATCTAATGCTCTTTGAAGTAGTATTAGAGCAATTTCACGAATTAGACAAAAATTATGTTGAGACCGACGACAGGAAGAATGTTTATGGAATTTGCATTCCTCAAGAGCAGTCGAAAGAAGAAAGGCGAATAGAAGTTGCGGCGGATTACCTCGTGGAGAATCATTACATAGCCGGGAACTATAAGGATTTATTCGTGAACATCATGAATAATCGCTGTCCATCAGGTAAAATAAAATTCTCACATGGAGTTGTAAATGGAAAAAGCAAAAAGAAAGGTGGGCAAAGTGTTCTATATGGTATTATCCGCTTCATTCGTGAAGAAAACTTTAACCCAAATGTAAAGGAGGGTAAAAGGCAAAACATTCCAAACCACTCAAACGATTGTTGGCATTTTAGCTTTCCTGACAATTCAGGAAATAAGTCAAAAGAGTATAAGACAAAAGAAGAAATGTGGTATAGTATAAAAGATAGTGGTAGAAATTCTACATCTTTGTCTCGTCTTATTAAGGAATTAAATTCAAAATTATAACAACAGGGGCGTATGCAAAAACATACGCCCCTATCATGCCTACACAACTCGTTTCAGATAGGACAGTATCTTTTTGAGTTTATCCTCGTCAGCATCTTCCAAAAGATTGATGATTTGGCTTCGGTACTGATTCTTGTTCCACTTCTCCATTTGAAGGGTCTGTGTTTCCGTGGCAGTCTCAATGTAAGGCTTCATCGTGTTATAGTTACTATGACCAGTACACTTCATTACAACCTCAGCAGGAATGCCCATAGCCAGTGAACACGAGACAAAGGTACGGCGAGCATCATGGTTACTGATTATGTCACAGAACTTATAGCTAATCTCCTTTCGTTCAGTCCCGACATAGTAAACCTCTGTTATAACACGGTCAAGTCCTGCGACTTTGGCTGCATCTTTTACTGCATCATTCAATTTTTGAGCACTTGGAATGTCGAATACATGACCATCGGCAGTACCCTTGCCACGATATTTGTCGAGAATGGCAATAGCTTCTTCTGTCAGAGGTATGTAAAGATGCTCACCTGTCTTTTGGGCAAACATTTCGATTCTTCCGTCCACTATATGATTGGTACTGAGCTGAAGTAAATCTGATATTCGTAGTGAAGTAAAAGCCATGAAGCACCAAAAATCTCTTGCTCTCGTTAAACGCCCTGATTTGTCGTTTGTAAATTCAAAGTGGGCAAAACGTAGCAGCTCGTCATAATGAAGGAAAGTGACAGTTTTAGGCAGCACCTTCAGATTCGTCTCAAAATTCAATACAGCACTTGGTACATTATATCCCTGCTTGGTGTCAATCCACTTCAAGAAACCTTTGAGCATGGTCACCTGTTTGTTAATGGTACGATTACGGAACCCCTGCTTGATATACCAGTTTTTCAATTTATACATGTGTTCAATCGTTATATTGTCCGGCTTGATATGTGGATTGGCTTTTGTAATATGTTGAAAAGCCTGAGTATACTTCTCCTTTGCTTGGTTATCCCAGTTCTTCTCACGACCACATTCATCAAGAAACCATGCAATCATCTGCTTCATGTTCTTCTTCTTTACTTCTTCAGGCGTAGCTTCTTCGTGTTCATTTCTGCCAAGAGCCTTATTCACCATACTTTTTAATTCTGAAGCTGTAGGCATTGTGTTGGCAAGTGAACATTTAGCAAAAACCTCTTCTATCGTCTGTTTGAAGTCTGCTATTCTCTCATTGATATCACAATAGGTAAATGACATGTTGCGCACGACATGAGTAGTTCCATGCTTCGCTTTGCGCAATTCATCATCCCATTTGCTCGCATCTGCGTATGCACCAGTAATGAATGTAACTTCATACCTCTTGGAGTTCCATCTTGCTCTTACTGCCACCTGCCCATTTGGTTTAACAAATGGTCTAATCGAAAAATTAATCTTAATCATAGCTGTTCGTCTTATTCGTTTTATCTTCGCTTATACGGAAGTATTATCTGTAAATGTTTGCAAAGATATAATGAATAAATGGGCTTTCCAACTAGTCCCCCCTTTGCAGCGAACACACTAAAAAGAAACAGTTTATAATAGATAATCAATAATGAATACCACCTGACTGTCAGCAACTTACAGTCTATTATGGTCTATCTCGTTATAATACTCAATCTCCCTCTCTCTCCGCCAAGACTTCTGAATGAAAGTTCAGAAGTCTTTTTTCGTTAGTATGCTTGCCATGGATATTGGATATTGTGGTAGCAGATTTTGTACACCTTTGTTTTATACCATTCAAAATCCATTTCATCCTTCATTTCACACAGTTCTATATGCAATGTTTCTTCCATGCGGATATTCTATCTTTTTGCATAAAAACAGGCACGCTTCAATTGTTCCTGACATCGATAAAGCGGATACATGGGGCACAATCCACCAATGGGCTGATATAAACGCTGTAGCCAGAAGCATACAAGACAAGTGTGGCTCGCTTGACGCTTCTGGCTACATTTCCAAGAAACTACTATCTACCTAATTATCTATAACTCTCCTTTTTTATGATTCTTGGCTCTCCTTCTTTTCGGGTACTACGGTATCGTTCTTTTCAGGAACTACGGTGTCGGTAGAGAACTTAAGCTGATGGCTTTCTACTACGGGGTCGGTTTTCTCGGGTACCTCGGTGTCTTTCTTTTCAGGAACTACGGTGTCGGTAGGCACTACAGTGTCGGTTGAGAACCAAAGTTGCTGACTTTCGACTATGGGGTTGTTCTTTTCAGGAACTATTGTGTCGGTGGGAACAACTGTGTCGGTTGTCAAAGCTGAACCATTGGCGAAGCCGCGGAAGGCTGATGAAGTTGAACCTGCGAAAGCTGCGCTGCTCAATGTGACAACGCCCATTACCATGATGGCAGAAACTGTGAACTTTTTCATAATCGTATTTGTTTTTGAGTTGTTTATTTATGTTGTTGTTTCTGCTTTAATAAAGCGCAATAGCCGTGCCAAAAAATAAACAAGATGTGTTTTGCGTTGATTATGAAGTAGTTATGCGTTTTGTGCCAATTCTACACTACTGTGGAAAGTGTGGAACGTAGTGTGGAAAGTGTGGAAAAATTCCACACTTTCTTTGTGGATTGTTCCACAATTCTTTAAACGGCTTTTTTAGTTAGGCTTTATTGCCCTTTAGTTTGTTGTAGAGGGTTTTGCGGTCGATGCCTAACATTTGTGCAGCACGACTTTTGTTGCCGCCTGTGAGTTGTAGGGCTTCGTGAATGCGTGCCAATTCTTCGTCTGCAGTAGGCTTAATGGCAAGTGCTGCCGAGGGTTGGGTGGCAGTGTCTTGTGGCAAACCGAGTTGGGTGGACGATATGTAGGCAGCGTTCTCAGCCAATAATGCAGCACGTACCACCACGTTGCGCATTTCACGTAAATTGCCAGGCCAAGCATAGCGCAGCAGGGCTTGTTGTGCATCGGGGGTGAAGTCTGTTATGTTTCGACCCAAATCGGTGTTGGCACGTTCAAGAAAATAGTGGGCAAATTCTAATATGTCATTGCCTCGTTCGCGCAAAAGGGGCATGTGCAGTGTGAACTCATTGATGCGGTGGTAAAGGTCTTCGCGGAAGGTGCCACGCTGTATGGCTTCGGGCAGGTTCTCGTTGGTGGCACATACCAAACGAATGTTGATGGGGCGTTCTTCGGTGCTACCCACAGGGCGTATGCGTCGTTCTTGCAGTGCACGCAAAAGTTGCACTTGCACCTCATAACTTAGGTTTCCCACCTCGTCTAAAAAGAGTGTGCCTCCCGAGGCTTGTTCGAAGGCACCTATTTTATTGTCGGTAGCTCCGGTAAAGGCACCTTTGGTGTGACCGAATAGTTCGGAGATTGCCAACTCTTTGGTAAGTGCCCCACAGTCTATTGCCACAAAAGGACCTTCGCATCGTGCACTTTGTTCGTGAATGCGGTGTGCCACATATTCCTTGCCTGTGCCACTTGCGCCAATAATTAATACCGACATGGGGGTGGGGGCAACTAAGGCTACTAAGCGATAAAGATCGTGGGCTATGGGGGAGTGTCCCTCAATGCCAGGATGATGCTTTGCCACGGCAGTTTCGCTTTTTTGTGAGGCGTTTGCAGACGATGGGGTGGACTTTTTAGCCTCGGACTTATTGGGCAAGGTGGGTTGTTGTGTAGGGGAGGCAGAGGTGGTTAAAGCCTCGTTCAACTTTTGTAGCAAAATGTCGGGTTGCACAGGTTTAGCAATGTAGTCTGTAGCCCCTAACTTCATGGCTTCGACTGCATTTTGCACTTCGGCATAACTTGTCATCATGATGAATGGAATGTACATTTGCTTGCTGTGCATCCATTGCAACAAATAGAGTCCGTCATGATCGGGCAGACGAAGGTCTGATAACACCAATTGTGGGGTATGTTCGTTTTGGAGCAACACCTTGACGGCAGCGGCTACGCTTGATGCTGTAGTCACCTCGAAATTCTTTTTGCGTAACCACACACTGAGCATGGTGCTAAATGTGAGGTCGTCTTCTATGATGAGAATATGTGTAGACATGTTTCTTTATAGAGTGAGGGTAGTGCCAAGGGGCTATCTACGCTTCTGTTTTCTTTAAATCTTCAATTGCTATCTTTAGTTCGTTCAGCACTGTTTGGCAGAGTGCTTCATCGTCTGGTTGCCAAATGTTGTCGAATCTACGTCGTTCTAACTCTTGTAATGCAGCTATTGCGGTGGATTGTATGAGTGTGAATGTGGGCAACATTTTGTGGGCAATGCGGCATGCCTCGGTTTTGTGGTGTGCTTGGCATGCTGCTTGTAGCTTTGTGAAGTGTTGTTGACAGTCGGTGGCAAATTGCTGCAATATGTCTTTTTGGGCTTGACTATCGTCTTGGGCAAAAAACAACAGATTGTTGAGCGCAAGGTGGGGGAGGGCAACCTCTTGTTCTTTGGGGAGTAAATAAGTTTGCTCAGTGGATGTGCCATCCTTAAAATGCGCTTGCTCTTTATTACGAAGCATTGCGGGGGTGGCTTTAAACACGCGCAATAAATCGTTTTGGGTGAAGGGCTTAAATAAAACATCGGCAAAACCGTGCTCTTTAAAGTCGGTTGCAGGAATGAGCGTGTGTGACGTCATGGCAATAACCTGTACCTCTTTGGACAAGAGCTTTTCTTGGCGCAAGATGCTTAATACCTCATAACCCGACATAGAGGGCATTTCGATGTCGGTCATTACCAATGTGGGCTTGTGGTCTTGTTTGAGCCATGCTAATAGTTGTTCGGCTTGGTTAAAGGTAGTGATCTGAGCCTCAGCAGGCAACACATTGCGAAGCATAGCCTCGGTGAGTTGCATCTGTAAGGCATCGTCATCGAGCACTGCTATGTGGATTGTGCCTTGAAGAGTTTCTGAAGCGTGGTTCTCGGCATTGCTTTGAGCTTCAATGTTTGTGGAACATGCAGCATGGGCTAAAGTGAGAGCTTTGGCATGGCTCTGAGTTAGGTTGTCTGCATTGTTCTGTGCCTCGGTGTCGGTGGGGGAGGTGGCATCGTTCTCCCTGTCGGTATAAGGTATTTCTTTAAAGTGGCTTTTCATATTTACGCGGAAAGTGCTACCTTTGCCTAACTCGCTTTTTACTTTTAATTCACCGCCTAAGCGCTTAATTAACTTTTGCGTAATGCATAGCCCTAAGCCTGCACCCTCTTGTCCTTCGCTGCCTTTAACGCGTGTGAAGGGTTGGAAAATGCGTTCTATGTCTGCTTTGGACATACCACAACCAGTGTCGTGTACAAGAATACATAAAAGTCCAGCGGGGTGGACAACTGAACATAGGTGAACTTCGCCTTTTGTGGTATATTTTATAGCATTGCTCAAAAGATTTTCGATAATTTGGCGTAGTTGAAAAGCATCGTCCACCAACACATATTTTGTTTGTTCAATGTTGCATGTAAATTCGAGATCTTTTTGTTCGGCAAGCGGTTTGAAAATGGTAATAATCTCGTGGAGTAATTTGTAGAGGTTCGTGGGTTTTGAGTGAATTTCTACATCCTCGTTTTCGAGTTTGTAATATTCAACAAGGGCCTTAACTAAGTGCAATAAATATTGAGCCGAGGTGCTTATGGCACTCAGTTCTTTAGATTGCTGCACTTGCTTTTGGGGCAATAAGTTGAGATAGCCCAAAATGCTATTAACAGGGGCTTTAATGTCGTGTGATATGGTAAGCAACAAGTGTTCGCGTTGTAACATTACGCGTTCGAGTGTGCGACGATACCGGTTGGAGCGTTTAATGTCGTGCCATAACCAAAATAGGAGTAATGCAGAAAGCACCACAGCCCAAAAAGCAACATGCCCCAATTTGCGAGCTGCGGCAGAGCGTTGTTGTTGCTCATTGTGCGAAACTTGGGCTATGTGTTTTTGTTGGGCAGTTGTGATATTGTCTATTAGCATGGTCATGCGTTGTGATAACTCGGCTGACGTGGCTCGCAGTTGGTCTGACTTGCGGTAAAGCGTTTTAGCATGTGCCAAAGAATCGCGTTGCAAATTTTTGTGTACACCGGTTAATACCCTTGCCAAGGTGTCGGCAATGTTTACTTGGGTTTGTGTGGTGTCTTTTATACTTTCGTTTTGGGTGAGTTGTGTAAGCACAGTATCGTCTTTGGCACGTTTAAAGGCATCGCCTAATCGACGAAAAAAACCGCGTTTTCGGCGCTCAATTATTACTTGTTCGCCACGTTCTACTATGGGTACACCTACTTTTAGGTTGATGGGGCGTTCGTTGTTGTGTAAGTCTTTAATTTGACGTTGCAGGTCATTGCCTTTATTATTTTCGTGGCGTAGGGCATTTACAAGGTTTACTATGCCATCGCGACGTTGGTGTACCAAATATTGTAGTGAGTCAATACGTGTTTTTTGTTTAGAATCGTCTACAAGAATTTTTAGTCTTACAATAGCAGTGTCGATTCTTACAACAGCTTGCATGTAGCGTTTTAATTCAGTGTCATCGGCATATTGCATGCTGAGTGCTTCAGCCTGTGTGCTGGCGTTGAGAAGTTGTGTAAGCAAATTGTCGGTAGCACGTCGCTGCATAATTATTTTGTTCTCGGCTTCTGTGAATTGCGTAACCGATTGCGCATAGCGCGTTACATACGACATAGCTATGCCTAAGGTAATTGACAACAGCAAAAATGCCACAATCAATCCTCCCACCGACTTTCGGGGGGTGACTTTTTGTTTTGAAAGAGGCTTGTTTTTATCTGTCATGTCTTGTGTCTGTTTGGTAATTTATGGGCGAAGTTACAATTTTATATGAGTTCCTTGCTTTAAGTTTTATTCTTTTTATTGTTTTTATTGATTCGCAAGCATGTGTACGCTGAAATAGCGTATAATAAAAATGAACATTTGGGGATACCTCTGTTTGCAAAGCAATAAAGCATTACGTGCTGAGACTCTTCAGCGTGTAATGCTTTATATTGTTTGCCTATAAATTAGGGCTTAATTATATTTTGCCCTACTACATACCCCATGCTCCAAGCGGCTTGCAGGTTGAAGCCTCCAGTGATGGCATCAACGTCGAGCACCTCGCCTGCAAAGAAAAGGTGGGGACATACGCGACTCTCGAGTGTATTCATGTGGATGGTGGATAATGAAACACCGCCACAAGTTACAAATTCTTCGCGGAAACGTCCTTTGCCATCTACTTTATAAATATCGTTGGTGAGTGTTTCGACTAATCGGCTTATGCCTTTTTTGCCCAATTCACCCCAACGCTTTTGTTGTGAAAAGCCCATTTTATCTAATATGTAGAGCCATAGACGCGATGGGAGGTTAAAAGGACGTACCGAGGCTAATTGCTTTTGTGCGTTATGGGTCACAATGGCAGTGATCTCGTCGGTGACAGCCACAGAATGTGTAACGCCCGTCCAATTTACCGATACTTGTGTGTGATAATTGTTTTCGTGCAGAAAACGTGCTGCGTGTGATGAGAGTTTAAGCACTGCAGGACCACTCATGCCCCAATGTGTGACAAGTAAAGCTCCCTCTGCACGATGTTTGGTGCCAGGAATAGACACAATGGCAGGGTCGACTACTGTGCCCATGAGCGAAAGAAAATAGGTGTCGGTAATATTGAATGTGAAGAGTGAGGGGATGGGACATTCTATTTCATGTCCTAAACGAGCATGCACATCAAGTCCTTCGCCTTTAGGGGCGCCACCCGTGGTAATTGCCACACGATGAAAATCAGCCTCTGTGCCATTGGCAAAACAAAGGTGTAGTGTAGCATCTTCGTTTTGGCTAATGTCTGTGAGTTTATGGTTGCACAATTGGTGAATGCCTAATTGTGTGGCAAGTGTGGTGAGACAAGAAATGATGCTCTGTGAATCTTGTGAGGCTGGAAACACACATTCATCCTCTTGGGTAACAAGGGGTACTCCTTCGCATTCAAACCAATTATAAACATCCTCGTGACTAAAATGCTTTAGCAAGCGTTTCATGAGTTTATGGCCACGTGGATAGGCTTGTTTGGCGTCGCTAATCGTAGCAAACGAGTTGGTTAGGTTGCACCTACCGCCTCCCGTAATTGCTACTTTAGCAAGTACGACTTTATTTTTTTCGAAAATAGTTATGTCAGCATTGGCATTGTTGCGTTTAGCTTCGATTGCTGCAAAATAACCAGCTGCGCCACCACCAATAATGGCAATGCGTAAGGGTGAGCTCATTGGGGCTTGTATTAGTAAATGAATAAGTAGGTGTGTGCTAAAAAAATGGTTTTCATAATTTGCATTGCAAATATGCTTTGCAAAGATACGCACGTCTTTTTAAATAACAACTGTTTGTAGATGGATTTCGTTTTTGTAAAACGCTGCGTTTAAAAGGCATTTAGATGGTATTTAAACGGTCTGTATAGCGCAAATTTTGTCTAATAATGGGGCTGTTGAGACCCAATAGAGGCTCAAAACAAACTATTTTTAATTTTAATCGAAAAAAAGTGCCTTTAAATTTGGTTGTTCAAACAAAACCTCTTACCTTTGCACTCGCAAATAAGCAAAAACGACAGCTATCATTTGTAAGGAGAGATGGTAGAGTGGTCGAATACACCGGTCTTG
>OIZP01000601.1_pt1 | contig 22003 bp, 20 predicted proteins | sample 1588531 | NCBI WGS metagenome assembly OIZP01 (sample SAMN03283283) | human gut metagenome | biome: human-associated habitat; material: feces | host: Homo sapiens | place: Peru | collected 2012
ATTTAATTTGCGGTTTTATTAGATTTTATTATGGGTAGAGTTTGCGGTTTAACAGTATTATGAGCAGATAGTTATAGCGTTTCAGTTAGGCTATGATGTATATGATATGCTTATAAAAATCAAAACTTTCTTATTGAATCTAGAAAGATGTTATTCTTCTATCAAAAAGGATGAGGCTTATCAGGCTGTTTCTAAAGAATATATACTCTATAAAGAGAAGATGGTTCATTCTCATGGAACACAGGAAAAGGGATTAAAGAGAAAACTTCAAAGACTAGAAGAAAAGAGAAAGGAACTACTTCTTCCACATATGACTATTCTTGAAAAGGATACTCACTATAAGGATCTGCAGACAGTACTTCAAGAAGGAGAATATCTATTTGACTTATATTGTGTGGATGATAATATAACTGCAATTCTTTTGAAGAATGATGGTATGTCGATAAAAAACTTTGAATCTAGCCAGCTTAAAAGTGCACTTAAACAGAATCAGAAATTATGGGAAAGTATGAAACACCTCTATATCTGTCCTGATGGAGATCTATACAATATTTCTTTCGCAAGATATATCAATACAGAAATCAGCTATCTCTCTTCACCACAAGATTTATTAGAAGATCATAAAGAATCAAGTGATGATGATTTAGATATTGTATCTGTCATTTATCCTGATTATTATGATGATTCTTCTGAAAGTAGAGGACAAAAGGGTGTTCTTTATGGAAGCTATATAGAAGGAATGTATATTAATCAATTGTTTGAAGATAGTACACTCTTATCACGTGACGATGCCAATCATGATAACTTCTTAGATATTATCAGTCCTAAGATTCTCCATATTAGTACACATGGTGAATATGTTGACTCAGACCAATTAATGGAAAATGGTCGTTTATGTCTATCAGGTTATAATAAAACAGATTCTGGTTATGTTACTGCAGCAGAAATACAAGACATGGACTTAACAGATACAGAACTTGTTGTATTAAGTGCCTGTCAAACAGGACAAGGTAAGAGTATAGGAGGAGAAGGTGTCTATGGTATAAGACGTGCCTTTGAACTTGCAGGGGCTAAAACCCTCTTGCTTACTGTAGAAGAAATAGATGACTATAATGCTGCACTATTTATGAAGATCTTCTACCAATATTATAAGAAGTCTAGAAATGCGATGCAGTCTTACCAAGATACTCAATCTTATTTATCAGACTATCAGAATGGTATAAAAGAACTCATACAGTTCAAGGAAGACTTTAAGAATTATCTTAAAGAAGAAATACATCCAATGACTTTAAAGATGAAACTTATACAATTAGACAATAGAATAAAAGAATGTAGGGCACAGAAAAAGATGTTGAAAACTGTGCATGGACATTATGAAGAAGAAGACTGGAAAGGCTTCATCATCCAAGGGAAGGTACATATTTGATTATATGTATCTTTTTATTTTGTTCAAAAAGAGGGAAAAATATCACTCCATACGTTATAGGTGAAAGGAGTTGATATTCTATGTTTGTTAGAAGTCAAGATTATCGTGTGGATATTAGCTTTGAAAAATCAAAGGTTTCTATTCCTGCAATTTATAAAAATACAAGGTTAGATATTCCCTTTGATACCAATACGCTAGAGTCACATCTTGCTATATTTGGTGGTACACGTAGTGGTAAAACCACATTTATTAAAAATCTAGTAACACGTTTAAGATATGTACATCCTGATGATTTATATATCTTATTGAATGTAAAGGATGACTACAATGACTTAATCCAATCAAATGATGCATTATTCTCTATTAAGAATCCTACATTTCATTGGAGTATTCTCAAAGAGGCTTATGACTCTCCTTATCCAGAAGACGCCCTCAATGAAATCACTATGGAGCTCTTTCATGAAGAACTCACAAAATCTCACAACAAGTTCTTTCCTGAAACAGCTCAGAAAGTACTCTATGGGCTTCTTCTCTTCCAGTTAAGAAACAGATGCATTGCAGACAATAAAACACTCGCAAACTGGATCAGAAGCTTAAGCCTTATTGATATCAAGAATATTTTACATAATGTAGGTTTAGGTTATATTGCGGAAACATACCTCTATGTTGGACAAACAAAAATGAATGGTCAGAACGGTGCTATTCTTTCTACTATGCATTTAATTCTTGATTATTACTTTGTACAGGACAATGCAGTATTGATGTCCACAAAAGATATTCTTGCAGTTGAGGGTAATTTACTCCTTCTTCAATATGATATTCAGTTCCAGAAGAGTAGTAATTATCTGATGAAGCTGTTACTTAAATTAATCATTAAAAGAAAATTAAGTAGAAATGCGCCAGAAAGACGTGTGTATCTAATTCTAGATGAAGCCTCTGTATTAGATGGTGACTTTGATTTAGTGCAGGTCCTAAACATTGGGGCGGGAAAAAGAATCCATGTCATCTTAGGATTACAATCTATAGAACTACTCTATAGATGTCTAGAATCTCCTGATGAACATCTACAACAATCAGTTCTAGGTGGCTTCCAGAACTTTGTCTTTTTCAGACCAAGAGATTCCCCCACAAAGGACTTTATAGTCCACTTAGGTGGGCAGGATATGATTGAAACGTCTGTCTTTCCTGCCCATATATCAGGACATACAGAAATTATTGTTCAAAAAGATGATCTTATCTCAACACGTGATATAGAAGCATTAACAGTAGGTGAAGCTTATCTCAAGATACTTGATCAGCCTATGTTTAAAGTAAAATTCTTAAAAGGAGTCTAATATGCAGAAAATACTGATTTCAGGACATAATCCTACATTTAAAAATAATTTTATGAATTCACTCCAGTTCAAAAAAACAATCGTCACATTAGATGGTTATGATGGTGCTGTGAAATCCTCTCATATTAACTATTATGCCTACTTTAGAAGATATAACGATGAACAGTTGATTGAGTTAATCAAGAACTTGTTGTATGTTCATGAGATTCCTCATGCAGAAATTATTTTTGTAGAAAACTACTTATTATTTCTAAAGAAACTTATGAGAGTACTCAACAAGAATATGACACTACTCGATGCTTTTATTCAATGTGAAAACTATGAAATAGTAAAACAGGAATTCAATAAACTGCTTCAAACTCAAGCAATTGACCTTTCTGTATTTGACTATTATATGAATCAATACATAGGTTTTCATACAACAGAATTTATTTCTATAGAAATGCTTATCGTCCTCTTATTTAAAAATACAGGCTGTCCTCCATTACGATGCTCAACTATCCAGCTTGATGAAATTAACCAGGACGTTCATTTATATCTTATTAATGAGATGATGAAAGTTACGCATCAACCTCTTATTTTAATCGAAGATCATAAACAATATAATACACAAACGCTCAAACATTTCTTTGAAATGAATAAAGAAGACTATCCACTTATTGCGATATTTAAAGATATCTTCTTACATGAAGAACTTATATCACAGATTCCTTATCTCTTCTCCACAAAAATATATCTGAATCACAGTGAACACTCTGCCAATATAATATCTCAGCTTGCAGGTGAAGTAGAAGTTGTTCACACAACCTCTACTATTTCTAGAAATAAGAGAATAGGAAGTGAAAGTCTTCTAGATCGTCTATTTGGTACAGATAAGACAGAAACAGTCGCTACATTAGCTCCTGTTAAGGAGCCCAAGATAAGTAAAGAAGAAATCATGTACTTAAATAAGAATGTCTGCCTCCTACAGACTTATGATAGTACACTTTGTTTATTTGTCTGGTCTAACAAGTTACAACTATTGCTAAAAAATACAAATCTCATTTCATAAAAAACACTCCATCCTGAAAGAGAGGAAAACATACATCCTCTTTTTCAGGTATTAGTTATAAAGAAAGGACTCACACTATGAAAACAAATCTTACACTTGCTGTACTCCTATTATTTGGAGACTGGTATTTTCTTAATACACTATTTGATGCACCACTACTACTATGTATCCTTATAAGTCTCCTATTTATCTTTATAGGATACGGACAAGAACGTATTACTATCTCTTTAAATCAAGCCATACGCTTAGATCAAATGCCTGTCAATAGCTATTCCATGTTTTATAGACAGGTAGTAGAAGATATTCAACTTCCTTATTCAAATATTGAATTCTATTACTTAGAAGATGATGCAATAGAAGTAACACATTATGGTCTCCATACTATTGTAGTCACAAAAGGTATGTTGAACTTACATGATGAAGATGCCTTACGTGCCTGTATTTCACATGAATGTGGTCATATTTATAATTGTGATATTCTCTTTAGACAAGTTGTATCACTCAATATCCTTGCACTCATATTCTTTGTCTTATTATTCTATTCAGGCATTCTTGCATTCTTATTCTTTATGATGATTATCTTACTCATCCTTGGGTCATTCTCATTTACTACTTACTTTACAGGATCACTCTTTGTAAAGTTCTTAAGATGGCTGATGAAGTCTATGCAGAACTTATTACTAGGACTTAATCATCTCTTCTTAAACTTCTATATGACTATAAGAGATTATGAAGCAGATGAATATGCTATCACAATGGATGAAAACAATCGTTATGGTCTCATTCATTATCTTAATCGTTATGAACCCAATTCTTATAAAAGAGTTAAAAAATTAGAGGAAACCTATGAAAACTGATATTAAAAATACAATCGTACTTGGAGAACCAGGTAGTGGTAAAACAAGTTGTATTGCGATTAATGAAACAATAGATGCTTTAAAACAAGGACATAGTCTTTTTGTGAATGATAATAGTAAAGAAGAAATCTATAAGAGTACATATGATCTCGCTAAGTCTCAAGGATACAATATTATCTTGCTTGATTACTTGAATTATAAAGGAGATTCATTTAACTGCTTAGATTTAGTGAAGGACTATTATCAAGAAAATGAGTCTGTGTTATGTGGTGAATTGATTTCATTAATTAGTGAAGCATTAAATAAACCAGTGAAAGGATCTGAGGATCCTTTCTGGACAATCAGTTCTACTACCTATATAAAGGGCATTATTTACTACTTGTTAGAAACAAAGAGTAAGAAAATAAACTTAGAAGCATTATCACATCTATGTGTAGAAAGTTTTGCACGTATAGAGTTTCTAGGATTAGGTCGTAGTACACCTATGGCAAGTTCATTATTAAATGGTGTCTTTACAAATAGTGAGAAGACAACAGCATCTATATTAATGACGGCCTTTGCAACTATCTCTTCTATTCTTACAAACTCTAAAATAAAGAGAATCACAAGAACGACAAGCTTTGATATAAGAAAAATACCTAAAGAGAAGACAATTATATATTTAAAATACCCAGAGTATTCTGAACAGTATGATGGTCTTGTTTCTTTATTTCTTACAGAGCTTATTCATGTCTTATATCATTCATGTGATCAAACAGGGCAGTTAGATATTCCATTTCATTTTATTATTGATGAGTTTGCTCATTTTAGATTACCTAGCTTTGAAAGATATATTAGTACAGCACGTTCTAGAAATATCCAGTTTACTTTATTGATTCAATCCATGGATCAATTAGAGATTGGTTATAGTAAGCCTGTTGCAAAGACTATTATGGACTGTTGTCAGAATATTATCAGTTTCCAGACAACAAATTATAATACTCTGACATATATGAGTCAGTTAAGTGGTTATAGAGATACAGTAGGTAATCTACCTAGAGTATCTATGAATGATTTACTTAAGCTGCGACCTTTTGAAGCATTCTGTTTAATTAACCATCAGCCATCTATTCAATTATTTAAACCTTATTTCATGAGGAGGGATTACTTATGAAGTACTTAATATTACTTGTAGTACTATGTTATTTCATACCTGGTTTAGGGGCATGGATACTTGATGGTATGCCTACATTGATACAGATATGTAGCGCCTTTATGCCATGTATTATTATTCTCGTTGGTTTATATATTTTAGTAAGGAGTATTCTATGAATAAATTTACATATGAAAATACACCATTAGGCAAGATTGCCTCTGGTTATGTAGAAGAAGTAGGGGCTGTAGAGCCTAGAAACACTTATAATCAAAAGATTGCAGGAGGTGAATATCGCCAGGAAAATGATCATGGCGGACATCTAATTGCGCATTCTTTGCAAGGAAGTTCAGGTCTTGAAAATATAGATTCACAAAATAAAAATGTGAATCAAATAGATCAAAGACATATAGAAAGAGAAGTGGCTTCTTATGCCCAGGATTCAAATAATAGTGTCTTCTATAGTGTCGCAAACTATACACCTGTAGGTGAAAGACCACAAGCGACTATGATTAATTATTCTGTTACGAATAAATTAACAGGTGAACAAATCAATGAGTATGCTTCTTTTCAAAATGAGAGTCATGCATTACAAGAACAATGGAGTGAAGAAGTCTATGAGAATTGTAATGACATTGATGAAAGACAGAATGAAGGTATGTCTGAAAGTGAAAGAATGTATGCAAATGAATGCTGTGAATATGATATAGATGATTAAAAGAGCACTTTTAGGTGTTCTTTTAATCTTTTTTGGTTAGAAATAGGGAATTATTTCTTGTCATACATTGTTAAGTGAGGAAAGGAGAAATAAAAGATATAAAAAAAGTGGGAATAACTCTTTCCATTACATTATTAAATGAAAGGAGGAATAAGTTATGAGAAAGAGAGTTAAAGGAACTATGTATCCTAGATTTTTTATCACAATGTATGGCGCTATTGATTCAAAGCTCCATCTTGAACATTATGAAAATGGTAAGGTCGTATATTTTGATAAAAAGAAGGATGACTTCAACGCATATCTTAACGAGATGATGCCGGAGTTACATTACAATTTAGGGCAGTTCTCAAAAGAAGCTGAGAAATTGCTTTATAAGATGAACATGAACTATATGGAGTTAAGTGGTATTGATCCTTCATCATCAAGAGGTAAAAAAAAGATAATGAATGTAAAAATCAAGAATCATGCTTTATCTCTAGAACTTCTTGATTTAAAGAATGATTACTTAAAAAAGAGAAATAAGCTTTTAGATGAGTTAGATAAGGAAGAGAATGGCCTTCAGGTTTACTTAATTCACTATGGAAAAGGAATGAACTTAGGAGCTAAGAAATCTGATGATGTTGAAATTCCTCGTCTTAATTATCGTACTGACGAAAAATTTATCAATTATAAGAAAGTAGAAGATGACTTATTAGAGAAAGTAATGAAGGGAGTGAGTGACAATGAAACTGTTTAAGGGATTCTTTAATAAAAAGAAGAAGTTATCAAAATATAAAGATGAAAAAGTTAAACTACTTAAGTTTGAAAATGATTTGACAGATGTAGTTCCTGTTTCATACAACGGACTCTTCTCTATCTTAGATTCTAGCAATGTTGGAAGTCTTAATACTATTAATAAGTACTTACATGACTTCGATCATATCGATGAAGAGAATTTTGAGTTATTCTATAAGACTCTTAATATCGATCAGGATTTCGTTCTAAATTATTTAGATCGTGATAAGTTAAACCATGATCTACTGATTGAATGGATCAACATCAACAAAGCAACAGAAATGAAAAGGTTAGAACAGGAGTTAGCTTTGGTTGAAGCTCATATCGCATCTAATGAAGAGAAAATCAAAAAACTTGGAAAGGAAGTAGAAAATTATGAAGAAGAATATGATGAACAAGAAGTATTACAAGAAAGAGTACCAGCAGATTCACAAGATGAACTTATTGGATAATGCTATTGTTTCTGGAGCTATTATTTTAATCATGACGTTCACTGACTTTTATGTAGTAGAGAATGCTCTTGAGCAGATCTTCTTTACTGCCAATCCTTTATTCCTCTATCTCTCAAGTGGTATCTTTGCGATTGGTTTAGATGTGTCAGTCTATCATATGGGAAGTCAGGTCAACGAATTTGAAGAAATCTTTAAGAATAAGAGAGCTACACTTGATCTTGCAATTTTCCTAGGATCTTACTTCTCGTATGTATTGTTGAAGGTGGCAATTATCCTTGGTGAAGATATGGATACTAAGTTGATCTTAGGTAATATCGCTTTAATCTTTGTGCCGCTTTTAACATCTATTCTAAGTTTTGTATTGAGTTTAAAGACAAAACAGGAAGAAAATGAAGATTTAATGAATACCCTTCAGATGAATAATGTAGATCTTGCTGAACGTGCAAATGAATTAAAACTTCAATTATTTGAGTTGCAGTTAGCCCAAAACATTGATTTACATTCATTCAATGAAGAAGAAACTTCAGTTCTAGAAGACCTTGTATTGACTAATACTAACTTCTTAAAGAACCATTCTCAGTTTCAAATCGCAGACCAGATCAACACTCAGCAAGGAACTGACTACCTAACTGAAGAATCTAAAGAAAATGAAAAAGGAGATATCAACAATGAAGAACTTAAAAACATTAACAATCAGCCTATTAATGATTAGTCTTATCTTATGTGGCTGTTCATCAAAGAAAGTAGATCATTATAATTTATCTGTCATCGCAGGGAACAACTCTTGTTCCTTGCTTCATGACTACACTCTAGCAAAACCTTATCTAAATAAGACTTATACACAGGGTGGTCAGTTATCTATTATTAATAGTGACGGCGAACCATACGTAGTGAAAACTGATCAGGTAGAAGCTCTTAAAACACATACAACATCTACACAGAAGAAAGCATATTTAGAAAAATATAGTTCAGATATGATTGAGAATTTGAATAATGTTAAAGCAAAAGCACCTGAGGTTGACCTGATTCAAAGCTTGAATTGTGCATCCAAAAGCTTTATCACTAAATCAAATAATAACATTGTCTGCTTTGTATCAGGCTTATCTACAAAAGGACTACTCAACATGACTACCCTTGGTTCCTTAAGTTCTCTGGATGTTAATAAGACAGTGAGTAATTTAAAGGAAGTACATGGATTACCAAGCCTTCAAAATGTAAATAATATCTATTTATATTCAATTGGGCAGGTTGCCTCTTACCAGAGGCTTTCAACAACATCCATTCATAAGGAGAAGGAATTCTTAACAAAGCTTCTTATTGAATCAGGTATGAATAAAGACAAGATTCACTTCGTAGATAGTAATCCAATCAGTAATAAAGCTTACAAAGGCCCAAATGTTAGCAAAGTAGGCCAAGACACAGAATACAACGCAGTTTCAATGTTAAGCAATAGCTATATTGACATTAAAACTAAGTATTGTATGACTGGACTGGAGTTCGAAAAGAACTCCTCCACTTTGCTAAATCCAGAGAAGTTGAACAGTGTAGCTTCTTTTGTGAGTAGTTATGAAGGAACTATAGCTATCTTTGGAACCACAGCCTATGACAAGACAACATCTGATGAAAGACTACAGAAGCTTGGGTACGAGCGTGCTTTAACCGTTAAGAACGGTTTATTAGAGAAAGGGGTTGATCCCACTAAGATTAATAATGTCTCTTCATTAAGTTATAAGAGTCTCTACCATAAAGATGAGTGGAATGAGCAAGGATTTAATGAAGAGATTGCGAAGCTAAATAGAACAGTTGTTATTAAAGATAGCCAGTCATAACATGCCGAAAGGCATGTTTTCTAATGTATGAAAATATCTAGATGTATATGTTGAAATTTGTTAGAATTTAAAGGAGGGGAGGCGTTGATATGAGAAAGAAGAAGTTTATAATAGGTCTATCTATTATTGCAGTTATTACTCTTTATTTTGCATATCATCGCTTCGAAACATCTATTCCTGTAGAAACAGATGCACCCTATGGCATTACCTGTACAACAAATAGATCACGTATGGTAGGTGACTATTACAGTCTATGTCTTCATATCAAGTCATATAAGTTCACAGAACAATATATCAATATTCAAATCAAGACATATGATAAAAACAATGACTTACGTGAATACAGTACAACATATAAAATAGACAGAAAAATACCTTTTAAGTTCTCTATAGATACAAAAGAAGACATTAAAAAAGTCGTTGTGAGCATTACACTCACAACGGCTTTTAAATTAGTCCTAAATGTTTGAATGCATTATAAAGTCCATCATCATTAACATCAGTCGTAATATAATCTGCTGCTTCCTTAATTTCAGGACCACCATTACCCATAGCAACATTATAAGCACAACATTCAAACATTGATAAATCAATCTTTGCATCACCAAAAGAAATAGTATCCTTAAAATCAGCACCAAGATGTTCCATCAACACTTCAATCGCATGTCTTTTAGTAATACCAGTAGGTCCTAAATCACCATATAAGGCTACTTCACCCTTACCACCCCATGTATTCGCAATAAGGTCAGGGAATTCCACCTTAGAATCTAAATGATCCTGATAAGAACTTAAGATAAAGCTGATCTTATTTACATCATCTCTATATAAGTCTTCACCCTGTAAATGAATAAATCCATCCATGAATGCTTTAGAAGATTCTTTTGCTTTCTCTAGGTCTGCTCCTTTACCCTGAGCATATTTAACCATAGTTTCAGGACCCTGTTCCAACATATAGTCATTGCAGTACATACCACTATTAGCTTCCAAATAGAAACCTAAGTGTCTCTCATTACACCAATCTACAATATGTTTTACATCTTCCTTTGATAATCCTTGATGCATAACAACTTCATCATGGTCTTCTACATAAGCACCATTACCACCAATCATACCATCTAAATCACATAAATTACGCTGTAGTACTTCAGCCTTAGAACATCCTGTACAAATATATACCTTATGTCCATTTGCTCGTGCCATGTCCACTGCTTTAGCTGCTGAAGCAGGTAACTTTGCTTCATAATCAATTAATGTGCCATCTACATCTAGAAATATTATTTTACCCATATCTGTCTCCTTTATATATCTACATTATATAGGAAGGAAATGTGAACAGTACCAATCAATCAAATAATGAAAAAAAATGAGGCTCGAAATAATCGAGTCTCATCTTTATTTAGTCTTCATAGCTTAAGGCTTCAGGACCTTGTTCACCAGAAGAGATTCTTACGACATTCTCTACATTATAGATAAAGATCTTACCATCACCCATATGACCAGTGTATAGAACACTTCTTGCTGCATCTACAACTGTCTGTACAGGGATACTAGACACAACAATCTCAGCCTTTACTTTAGGCAATAATTGGATATCAACCTTAGCACCTCTATAATAAGCAGTCTGTCCTTTTTGAACACCACAGCCTGATACTCTTGTCACTGTCATACCAGCAATGCCGATATCGTTCATAGCAACTTTTAAAGCATCCATCTTTTCTGCTTTCGCAATAATAACAATCTTACTGATCTTACCTTCCCCATTGACTGCAACAGTAGGAACAGCTTCTGCAACACTTAATTCAGGAGCTGAAACAGTTGTAGCAGTAGCACCAGTATAAGTTTCTGTTTCTAATGCGAAACCTGCATAAGCACTCTCTAAACCATGTTCAAGCTTATCAAGACCAGTAATTTCTTCTTCTTCAGTAACTCTAAGACCAACAGTATGCTTAATAACCAAGAATGTAATAGTCATTAATACAGCAGTCCAAACACCAATACATAATAAGCCAAGTAACTGAGTACCTAATAACTTAAAGCCTCCTCCGTAGAATAGACCCTGAGCCTTAGGCATTGTATCAGTACCGCAGGCAAATAATCCAACACAGATAGTACCAAGTAAACCATTACCGAAATGAACGGCGACAGCACCAACTGGATCATCAATATGTAATTTATAATCTAATAACCAAGTAAAGAAACAAACAGTAAATCCAGATAAAATACCAATAATACAAGCACCCATTACATTGACTGCATCACATCCAGCAGTAATTGCAACTAAACCTGCAAGTGAACCGTTTAAGCTCATAGCTACATCAGGCTTACCATACTTTAACCAAGTAAAGATCATAACAGTACATGTTGCAAGTGCTGGTGCAACAGTAGTAGTTGCAAAGATAGTTGCTAACTGAGTACCATTCTTTGCGGCAGCACCGTTGAACCCATACCAGCCAAACCAAAGGATAAATACACCTAAAGCACCAATAGTTAAACTATGACCAGGAATACCATTTGGGCTTCCATCTTTATTAAACTTACCAATACGAGGACCGAGAATTTTAGCCCCAATTAAAGCAGTTAAACCACCAACAAAGTGAATAACTGCACTACCAGCGAAATCATGGAATCCCATTGCTGTTAACCATCCATCAGGTCCCCAAACCCAATGAGCTTCAATAGGATAAACAATTAAAGAAATAACGAAAGAATAAATACAATAACTTAAGAACTTAGTTCTTTCTGCCATGGCTCCAGATACGATAGTTGCTGCAGTTGCACAGAATACTAAGTTGAATACGAAGCTAGACCAATCAGTTGATGCAAAGTTAGTTAATGGACCATTTCCAAAACCAACCCAGCCAATAAATCCGTTAGCTACATCACTCCCACATAAGAAGCTATAACCTACAATAAGAAAAGCAACAGTTCCTAAACAGAAATCCATCAAGTTCTTCATGATGATATTTCCGGCGTTCTTAGCACGGGTGAACCCTGCCTCAACCATTGCGAAGCCTGCCTGCATAAAGAATACAAACGCGGCACCAATTAAATACCATATACCAAAAACTTCAGTTAAAACCTTTGCCATAAGCACTCCCCCTTTATCATGTTTATGTTTTCTTTTTACCTTTCTGGTATGACTGCATTATACGAATAGAAAATAGTCATGTCAATAAAAAATTATCACCATAACGTTAAATTATCATACATTATTATCGGAATAAGCGAAAAAAAGCACCTCATATTCATGATAAAATGAATTATTAAATGATAATAAAATTTCTTTTAAAATGATAAAATTTTATTAAAAGTGCATATAATTCATATAATGTGCCATAAAAAATGCGATGTAAAAGAAAAACATGGTATACTTTTGTATAAGGAAAGACAAATAAAAACATATATGCGTAGTCATATATGAGAAGGAGGTTCTAATGAGCTGTATTACACGTATTAAAGAAGCAAGCCTTACAGAAACAGAAAAAGAAATAGCGCAATATATCATAGAACATCCAGAACATGTTCTTGATGATTCTGCTATGAAACTTGGAGAAAAGACACATTCATCTTCTGCAGCAGTTGTTAGATTTGCGAAAAAACTTGGTTATTCAGGTTTTCCACAATTAAAGATTGAACTAGCAAAAGATCTAGTAGGATCAATTCCTGAAGTAGATAACTTACTACATCCAGATGAAGATATGGCAACACTTATGAATAAAGTACATCATTCTCAGATTGTGACTATTGATAAAACATATCATCTTCTTAGTGCTTCTACACTAGAAGATGTTGTGAAAGCTTTAGAACAAGCGAAACATGTTTACTTATTTGGTGTAGGTGGTTCAGCTATTGTCTGTGATGATTTTATACATAAACTGATGAGAATAGGGAAATATGCCTGCTTTTATCCAGATGTTCATCTTCAGATGACATCTGTTCCCAATATGACTGAAGAAGATTTAGCCATCTTTGTTTCATATAGTGGAGAAACAAAAGGTATAGTTACTGCGGCTAAATGGGCAAAGGAAATGAACATCCCATCTGTCGCAATTACACAATCTGCTTATAATAAGCTTGGTAAGTTAGTAGATCATGTATTAACTATTCCTTCACAGGAACAGTCATTACGTATCGGAGCGATGAGTTCTCGTTATTCTTCACTTATTGTTGTTGATCTTCTTTACTATGGATTAGTGAAACGTAATAAAGAAAAATATGCACAAAAGATTATTAATACAAGACGTATTATTCAAGAAATGGAAAAGTAGGTGTAAGTTATGGAAAAGATAGAAAAATGGATATCAAACAACAAGGATATTGAACAGGAATTAATACGATTGAGAAGACATTTTCATGAACATCCAGAAGTCGGTCATCCTCTTCCTCAGACACAGGAATATATAGTGAAACTGCTTGAAATGTATGGTTATGAGAATATTATTGTGAATCCAGGAGGAAGTATTGAAGTACTTGTAGGACCTCATGATAAGAAGATTCTTTTACTTAGAAGTGATATGGATGCATTACCTTTAGTAGAACATACAAATCTTCCTTTTAAGTCTATTAATGGGGCAATGCATGCATGTGGACATGATATGCATGCTTCTATGATGTTAATGTGTGCCAAACTATTAAAACAGAATGAAAAGAAACTCAAAGGACAGATTAAGATTGTCTTCCAGCCTCATGAAGAAGGACTAGTGGGCTGTAAGATGATGATTGAAGATGGGGTATTAAAGTATCCTCGTGTTGATGCGGCAGTAGGCTTACATGTCATGCCGGCGACAGAAGATAAGACAGGAACTATACGTACAATCCGTAAAGCGATGACAACCGCTTCTACAATCTTTGAAATCAATATTACGGGTAAGAGTTCACATGGTTCTATGCCAGAAAAAGGTATTGACGCACTGCGTGTGGCTGTTCATATATACCAGCAATTACAGGAAATCATTCCTAAAGAAATCAGCATGAGTCATGATGATGTACTTACAATCGGTATTATGAATGCAGGTAAAGCCCATAACATTATTCCAGAAAAAGCCTATATGAAATGTTCACTAAGAAGTTATCGTCCAGATGATCAGGAATATATTATGGGAAGAGTCAATGAATTAGTACAAAGTATTGCTTCTATGTATCATGCCCAGGCAGGTATCACAATCTTACAGCAGGCACCAAGTGTCTACAATGATCCTGCATTACTTAAATCTATTATGGATGTAGAAAAAGATGTATTTGGTGGTTATATCAAGAAGCTAGAACTACCTCTTACTATCTCAGAAGACTTTGGCCATATTACTGCCAATGTACCTTCACTCTTTGTTACTCTTGCGGCAGGATGTAAACAGGATGGTTATATTTATGGTCTTCATAACAAAGCCACTATCTTTGATGAAGGCTGCTTAATGTATGGCCTGTATTTCTTATATAATGCTGCAATGAATTGGAATGTGAAGTACTAAATATCTTGCATTCACAAAAAGAGAACAGGTATAATATTTAACAATGATGAATGGGAGAAAACAGAAAAAATGAACAAGATTGATCAAAAAACAGTATATACAATTAAAGCACTTTGTGCAGATATGATTCAGAAAGCAAATTCAGGACATCCAGGACTTCCTTTAGGGGCTGCTGGATTCACTCATGTATTATGGTCACAAGTATTAAATCATGATGCAAAGCATCCTGAATGGGTTAACAGAGATCGTTTTATTTTATCAGCAGGACATGGTTCAAGCATGCTTTATAGTTTATTACATCTATATGGTTATGGCTTAACTATGGATGATTTAAAGCAGTTTAGACAGTTAGGTTCACTTACACCAGGACATCCAGAATATGGACATACAGTAGGTGTAGACGCCACTACAGGTCCTTTAGGACAGGGCTTAGGCATGGCTGTTGGTATGGCAATGGGCCAGGCTCATTTAGCCACTGTATTTAATAAACCAGGTTATGATCTATTTGATCATTATGTTTATGCATTAGCTGGTGATGGATGTATGATGGAAGGAATCTCTTCAGAAGCATTATCACTCGCTGGTACACTTAAGTTAGAAAAGCTCATCATCTTATATGATTCAAACAACATTTCTATCGAAGGTAACACAAACATCACATTTACAGAAAATGTATCAGACAGAGTAAAGGCATTTGGTTTTGAAACATTAACTGTAGAAGATGGAGATAACTTAGATGAAGTACTTGCTGCATTAGAAAAAGCAAAAACTATTAAAGGTAAACCTAAGTTCATTGAAATCAAGACTACAATCGGTAAAGATAGTCCAAACGAAGGTTCAGAAAGCACTCATGGTGCACCATTAGGCGTGAATAACATCAAAGCACTTAAAGAAAAACTTGGTCTTCCACAGGAAGATTTCTATGTACCAGAAGAAGTATATGATTATCTAGCTTCCACACAAAAACGTGTAGATGATTTATATGATGCTTGGACTTCTATGCAGGATAAATACTTTGAAGAATATCCAGAAATGAAGATTGTATGGGAACAGTATTTTAACCCTGACTTTGCAAGAATCTTCAAGGATAACCCACTATTCTGGGCAAATAAACATCACAATATCGCAACTCGTGCTGCAAGTGGTGAAACAATGAACCTTATTAAGGATTTTGCCCCTAACTTCATTGGTGGTTCAGCCGACTTAGGACCTTCTAATAAGACAGTTTTAAAGGGTGAAGGTGAATTCAGTGCGGATAACTATGGTGGACGTAATATCCACTTTGGTGTAAGAGAACAGGCTATGGCTGCAGTAGGTAATGGTTTAATGTTATATGGTGGATTAAAAGCATATGTGGCTACATTCTTTGTATTTAGTGACTATGTAAAACCTATGGCTCGTTTGTCTTCATTAATGAAGCTTCCACTTACTTATGTATTTACTCATGATAGTATTGGTGTAGGGGAAGATGGACCAACACATGAACCAGTAGAACAGTTGACTATGCTTCGTGCAATGCCTAACATGTATGTATTTAGACCATGTGATGAATTTGAAACAAAAGCCGGCTGGTATGTCGCAATGAGTTCAAAAGAAACACCTACATCTCTCATCCTTTCTAGACAGGACTTACCTAAGATGGTAGGCAGTAACAGAGGTGCCTTAAGAGGTGGTTATATCATTGATGACTGCATGAGTAAGCCAGATATCATCATCATTGCATCAGGTTCAGAAGTAGACTTAGCAGTCAAAGCCAAAGAACAATTAAAAGACCCTAACTTAAATATCAGAGTCGTTTCTATGCCTTGTCAGGAATTATTCAGAGAACAGTCTGAAGAATACAAAGAATCTATTTTACCATCATGTGTAGAAAATAGAATTATTGTAGAAGCAGGAAGCCGTTTATCTTGGGGTGAATTCGCAGGATTCAAGGGCAAATATGTCACTATGGATACATTTGGTGCTTCAGGTAAGCCAGCAGACTTATTCAAGGAATTCCATTTAACTGTAGAAGATGTAATCAAAGCAATCAAAGAATTCTAAACAAATTCATTTTAGCCTCCTATAATAGTATTATAAGGAGGCTTTTTTATGTGGATTCTTTATGCATTTGGTTCTGCCTTTTTTGCAGGACTTACAGCAGTTCTCGCAAAATGTGGTATTGAACATACAAACTCTCATCTAGCCACTGCATTACGTACTATTGTCGTACTCATCTTTTCATGGATCATGGTAGGAATAGTTGGCTCATTTGATACAATCCATACAATCACCCATAAGACATTTCTATTCTTAATTCTTTCTGGAATATCTACTGGAGCGAGCTGGTTATGTTACTTTAAGGCATTACAGCTAGGAAATATCAATAAAGTCACAGCTGTAGATAAGACAAGTGTTGTATTGACGATTATTCTTTCTCTTATATTTTTCAAAGAAAGTGTCACAGTCTATAAGATTATAGGTATGATCAGCCTTACAACGGGTACATATTTAATGGTAGAAAAGAAGGAAGATAATAAACAGACAAGTAATGCCTGGTTACTTTATGCTGTTCTTTCTGTTGTCTTTGCAAGTTTGACGACTATACTTGGTAAGATGGGTATCACAAATATTGAAAGTAATTTAGGAACAGCCATTCGTACAAGTGTTGTACTTGTTATGAGCTGGATTGTGGTTTTTGTGACGCATAGTCAAATGAATATGAAAAGTATTCCTAAGAAAGAATATCTCTTTATTGCGTTATCAGGCTTAGCTACAGGTGGTTCATGGTTATGCTTCTATCATGCCTTGCAATCAGGTCCAGCTAGTTTAGTCACTCCTATAGATAAGTTGAGTATTCTATTTACTGTGTTATTCTCTTATCTTATTTTTCATGAGAAACTCTCTAAGAAATCATTACTTGGATTAATACTAATAGTATCCGGCACATTGGTTATGCTTCTCTAATGAAAGTTATACTACTCTAACTTTTTTTGTTCACAAACCTTCTCTATAGTGTTATTATGATTTTGTTAGTTAGGACTAACAGAGGAGGAAAAGAATATGAAAGATTTATTCAAAAACAAATTATTATGGTCATTTGTAGGTGGTGTAGCCGCTACAGTGGCAGGTAGTAAGTTCGTAAAGAGTGACTGTGCAAGAAAAGCTGCAGTAAAATCAGTTGCGACTGGTATGCAGTTAAAGGATCAGGCACTTGCATCATATGATACAATTGTAGAAGATGCAAAAGATATCTATGCTGAAGCGAAAAGCAAGAAAGAAGCAAAATAGGGAATTTAAATTTCCTATTTTTTAGGTGATAAGAGAATGTTAGAGTATCGTATAGTACATGACATACCAGGACGTATGAGAATACGTTATGGACGTTATCGCTTTTCTAGAAATAAGGCACTTGCCTTACATTTCGCATTATGTAAATGGGATATGGTTGAATCAGCCGATGTCAATGAAAGAACAGGTTCTATTTTGTTCACTTACAGTGTTGATCAAAGAGATGCTTTGATTGACAAAATCAACTCTTTAGATATCCCTCACTTTGATGATGCACCCTATGAAAAGATCATTAAAGAAAACAAATATCTTATAGATCATCGTGATATCAACGATCAATACATTGGGAAATTCACTGCAATCATCGCAAGAAGATATGCTTCTAAATGGTTTTTACCCTTACCAGTAAGAAACGTATTAACTATTTATCATACAATTCGTTATGTAAAAGAAGGACTTAATTCTCTTGTACATAAACGTATTGATGTACCAGTATTAGATGCGACAAGTATTTCTGTTTCATTATTATCAGGACAATGGGGCACAGCGCGTAATATCATGTTCTTATTGAATATCTCTTCATTGCTTGAAGACTATACAAAGAAAACAACATCATTACAGCTTAAAGAAACATTGTCTGTCAATATTGATAAAGTATGGGTATTAGAAGAAGGAAAAGAAAAACAGATTCCTACAACTCATTTACAGAAAGAAGATATTGTAGTCGTACAGACAGGTTCTATGGTTCCAGTAGATGGTGAAGTAGTAAATGGTGAAGCCATGATTAATGAATCAAGCTTTACTGGTGAACCATTAAGTAAGATGGTAAAACAAGGAAGTTCTGTTTTTGCAGGTACTGTTGTAGAAGAAGGTAAGATTTATATCAAGGTAAGAAATCTACAATTAGAAAGCCGTATTAATAAGATTGTAGATATGATTGATACAAACGAATCGCTGAAAGCTGGTATCCAATCAGGGGCTGAACATTTAGCTGATGCGATTGTCCCTTATAGTTTTGTGGCTTTCTTTGGATTATTACTTGCCACAAGAAACCTTACACGTGCTTCTTCTGTATTACTTGTGGATTATTCATGTGCAATTAAGCTTTCTACATCTATTTCTGTTATTAGTGCAATGCAGGAAGCAGGACGTCATTCTGTTATGGTTAAGGGTGGTAAATACCTAGAAGCAATGGATCAGGCAGATACGATTGTCTTTGATAAGACAGGAACTCTCACAAATGCTCAGCCATTTGTACAGAAGGTTACACCAATAGGTAACTATACACGTGATGAAGTATTACGTATTGCAGCTTGTTTAGAAGAACACTTCCCACATAGTGTTGCCAATGCAATAGTAAAACAGGCATTATCTGAACATTTGCATCATGAAGAAGAACATGCAGAAGTCAAATATATTATTGCGCATGGTATTGCGACAGTATATCGTGATCAGCGTGCTATTATTGGTAGTGATCATTTTGTATTTGAAGATGAGCATATTACTAAAACAGAAGAAATTGAAACACTTATCAATAACTTACAAAGTGAAGGTGCCAGTTCTTTGATATTCCTCGCAATAGGTGGAGAACTCGCTGGTATTATTTCTATTTATGATCCACTTAAACCAGAAGCAAAAGAAACTATTCAAAATTTAAGAAGTAGTGGTTTTAAGAATATCATCATGTTAACAGGTGATAGTGAGAATGCAGCTAAGCATATCGCGGAAGAACTCAATATTGATGGTTACTTAGCAGGCGTATTACCTGAAGATAAAGCAAACCATGTTAAAAAATTAAGAGATGAAGGACATAAAGTTGTCATGGTAGGGGATGGTGTTAATGATACTCCAGCCTTATCTTGTGCAGATGTCTCTATTTCTTTACAGGATAGTTCAGATATTGCGAGAGAACTTGCGGATGTGACACTTACTTCTTCATCATTAGAAGAAATTGTCGTATTTAAACAATTATCAAAACTATTGATGAAAAGAATCAAGCGTAACTATACAAGAATAGTCACTTTAAATACTGGATTAATATTATTAGGTATGTTTGGTGTCCTACCAGCAAGTACAACATCACTTATTCATAATAGTTCAACATTTATATTTGCGATATCATCTTCTACATCATTATTAGATAATTGATTTATAGCCCCTATTCTGGGGCTTTTTTATTTCCTGGGAAAAGAACATATGTCAACTCAAGTTTACATGATAGTTGGTGGAGGTAACTGATTTTTAGGCCTACACTTGTAGAGGCACTATTCATAGAACTTTAATACGTCGTGAGCAAGAATTCCACCACTTCTAAAATAGGGGAATTGTGGTAAATGGCGTTTGTTTTTTCTTTATCATCAGCTTAAAATGTGCATTAAACATCGTAATAAGGTGATAGATGATGTGATTTCAAATCGTCTCAGGGAGATGTTTGAGAATCTATCTTAAGACATATAGGTTAGGGATTAGTCGAAAATAACGCTTGTAGACATCATTTAGTCTTGACGGTAGTGTAAGGTTGCTAGCCAGTCAGTGGTGGTTGAAGCAAGAATTTATGACTTCTAAGTGAAGCGTAAGTCGGGGTAGTTCGCAATGATATTGTTGCATATCCATTTTTTTGACAAAGCTGCAAAGTGTTGTCAACCTTGCATAAATTGGTCTTATAAGTTGTTTGGATATAGAAATTTCTTGCTAAAATAGTAAAAATGAGATTGTGACACCACTGGTGTCACAATTCAAAAAGTGGACGATAAGCCAATGGTCATTCACACCAAGAAGAAAGCCAAGATTTATGAGATGTATCTGATGGTGACGGATAAGCAGATGTGATCGTAAATACTGCCAATCCAGTATGTGCAAGTAGCACGGACTTAGCAACAATATGATAGGGAAGCTGTAGAATCACTTGAATGTATACAAGAAAAAGAGCCTGTCTAATAATAGACAGGCCAGACAAAAAGGAAAATATATTATGAAAAAAACATTCTATAAGTATACTAATAAATTCCTGGTATCAATGCAAATGAATACAAAAAAACAAATAAAAAACTTTGATTAAACCCCCTTATAAATATTATATTATAAATAATAAAAAAGCCTTGCGGAAGTTGCATCCCAATAGGCTTTTTTATTTAAGGAGTGAACTTAATGTTTATTAAGTTCCTCTATGATTATTGTAGAAAACTCTATTACTAAAATCAATAAAATTCAAAACCCGTCTTTAGAAGTTATCACTATGTTTTTTAGAACCTAATTAAATGCCCTTTTGAAATTAAGCCGATTATTTCGGCTTTTTTTACGCTTTATATTTTATCGAATTATTTTTCGTGCTATAATAAACATAGTGATAGTAGTGATATATTAAATTGGAGGTGCTCCCATGGCATATTTTCTAAAAAAAGCGAAGCTGAAAGGCCGCACTTATCTCTCTATTGTGGAGAGCTACTACTCCCATGAGAAGAGAGGCGCAGCTCATCGAACATACAAATCATTATCTTCTGTAGAGACTTGGAAGGCAAAGGGAATAGATGATCCTGTTGCACACTTTCAGAAGGAAGTTGATAAACTCAATGAAGAAGCCAAAGACAAAAAGGTTATCAAGATATCCGATAGAACACCTAAAATGAGTCTAGGCTACTTCCCTTTCGTATCCATAATGAATAAGCTTGGAATAAAGAAGTATGTAGACTACTTCA
>OIZP01000606.1_pt1 | contig 21931 bp, 16 predicted proteins | sample 1588531 | NCBI WGS metagenome assembly OIZP01 (sample SAMN03283283) | human gut metagenome | biome: human-associated habitat; material: feces | host: Homo sapiens | place: Peru | collected 2012
CCCCTTAAAATCTTGGAGAGCAAATTCACCTAACCCCATCCAAATTTATTGCGCCGAAACATTAGTATCTGAATTCACTAATGTTTCAGTTAATACATTTTTCCTTCTTAAATTATTTTAATATCAACCATTCGCAAGTTTCCAACTCACCGCCCGCTCTCTAGCATACGCAAAGTGCTTATAAATACCTTCTTGTTTCATTAATTGCTTGTATGTTCCCCGTTGAATGATGCTTCCTTTATCTATCACAACAATTTGATCCGCGTTTCTGACAGTTTTTAATCTATGTGCAATCCTAAGAAATTTATCGATTCAATTATTCGATAAATTCATTAAAGTACTTCTTTTCCTAGAAACAAATCAATAGCATTTATATGTTTAACACCATCTTGTTGATCACAAAAACGATCCAAAGAAATTATCTGACTACTCCTCACCGCAAGCAGTGAGGGTTCTGAACCGACAACATTATGCAGCAATCGTACATTATTTTCAAACTTTGGATTCCTGTCTTTCTGTTGGAGCAGTGAACTCTACAATCAAGCACTACATTTAGCACATTAGCGATTGTTTTCTGTATCTCTACATGGAAGCATAGTCAATCTCCCAATTTAACATTTATTTAATTTACTCTTATTCCACTGTTCATGACTTTGATCTGATTCATCTGGATATATTCTATCGTTTCATTTTGGTTTTTATACTGGTTCTCAAATTCATGAATGCACTTGTTCCTATCGATTTTGTTTGTATTTAGATCAATGCAGTACAAAAGAAAGGACGAATATAGATCTCTTTGTACCATTGTTCCATCACTTAGTTTATACATTCTTTGTGACAACGATTTTTTGATATATGTATCACTCGTATGATCATATTGACTTGCCTTATAGTCATTTGGCACTTCAACATAGATTCTGAACTTTCTTTTAGTCTGACTCTGAAAATAGCCTGGACATCTATTTTTTATAGATCTTCCAAATCTTTTCCTGCGCTTTCCAGTTTTAGCTTTCTTCTGCAGTTTCTTGGCATTCTTTGGCTCAGTCACAAAAACATCCCCTAAGCTTCTTAATTCATTTACATCTTCATTGATAGCTAAATGTCGATTGGTCGCATTGATTCTGCATAGCTCTCTATGTTTCGTTCTCAATTTCTTATAGCGATTCGACAAGACCCACGTCTTTTTTCCTTTTTTGATAGTTCCATCCTCATTGTAGTTGTCTGGATTCATTGCTCTACGGCTCCTATCCATTGCACGATAGATCCGTCTTTCTTTTCGTTCATTGACTTCAATACAGCTTCCTCTTTCCGCAAGATTTTTTAAACCTGCTTTCGTTTCTGTTGTATACGCAATTGTCTGAGTTCCAATATCACATCCAACAATACCTTTTCCCTTGTTGTGTTTAAAATTGCCAAAACGATCCTGTTTAGGTTTAGATACACCTTCAATAGTGATATGTACATAGACTCTTAATTTACCACGAATCTTTTTACATACAAGAATAACGTAACAAGGTCTGTATGTTGAGACACAAATGTTGGTTTCTTTATATGTATTTGCAGCTATAGAATCCATGAATTCTGCATGCTTCAAATAATACAGTATGGCATCCACTTCCTCTTGTTCATAGCGGTCTTTGATTTTTACACCAAACTCCATATCCTTGAATTTGAAATTCATTTGTTTCATTATGATTCCACGATTGAGTTGTTTAGCACGAATACATGGAAGATCTCCACGCTTTTTAAAATGAATCGTTTCTCCATCCGAATAAAGACATTTTTCGATTCCACGAAATACATCCTCTGCTTTCGTTAGTGCAAATACGGCATCGATTCCATATTTCTTTTTAATGGGAATCATTGAAGTTCTGCAGTAATCCCATGTCACATCATACTGTTTCTGCATTTCCTTCATCTGATCACATACATCTTTTAATACCTTCTTATTATCGGCATCCTTATATTTCTTATAAAGACCTTTTAGCTTGCGATACCTTTTCGTACGAACAAGCTGATCATATCTTTTTTTCATGATTCCAGTCAGTTCATTACCAGCCTTACGAACCAAATCGGCATAATGAAAAATCTGACACTTTTCTACATAAGTCAGATTCGTTTCCAATACTAATACATGTCTATCTGAACATCTACGATAGGCTTTCAATTCGGGTTGTATCATCTTTCTGCTCCTCGATATATTTCTTGACTGCAGCTTCACTGATATGCCCTACAGAAGATATAAAATATCCATTTGACCATAATTTTCCACATCTCGCATAGAATCTCTTCAATTCCGGATAGGCCTTGAACAATTGGATTGCACTCATAGATTTCAATGTTCGAACAACATCACAAGGTGCAGTCGTTACAGGACAGTCTACAAAAATATGTATATGGTCAGGCATGACCTCTAAAGCTTTTATAATATATCCATACGCATCACAAACTTCAGAAAGAATCTTCTTCAAGGTTTCATCCATACCATCACATCTGAACTTTGGACACCATATAATATGATACTGAACTAAATACTTACAATGAGAAGCACTATGATAATTCTCATTCTTCATGATCATTCACATCTTTTAACTGATACTTTTCCTGAATACCTCTACGCATCAGATCCAGAAAAGTGATCGTTTTACCTTCTTCAACCGAATAGATTCTGGCAAGGTTTTCCAGTTCTTTTTTCCATTCACCAGGAATGGCAATATTGATCTGAACATTATTTGTTCTAGGTCTAGCCATAATATCAACTCCGAACTATTTCTACATATATTATATATTTTTAATATGCATTATACAATACAAAAAGTGGCTTTCATCTCCACAGCAAGCTATGGAGTTTTCGCCACTTAATTATAACATTTCAAAAAGCAAACAAGATGCAACAAATTGCATAGATTAAGCAAAAATATAACCAACCTCATTTAAATTAATTAACTTAAAAATCATAATTATAGAACTCTCCTTTTTTTACCTGTCTTTTACACCTTACTACAATTCTATTTTGACTATCCAAAGTACAAGTCACTAAAGTAAGTGGCCATTTGCCATTCGTTACTTCAGCTACACTTTCTGGTCCTACTACATCCTTTGCAGCAACACTATATTTAAAACAATTTCCTGAAACATCCGTAAAAATTACTTCATCCCCACTTTTTAATGTATTTAACCTACCAAAATGAAACCAATAATTATGCGCTATAATCACCATATTACTTTTATAAATACTACCATAATATCGGCAAGGAAGTTGTTTCATATTTTCATCACTACATGTACTTGTAACACAAAGATTCAAATCCAATCTAGGAATTTCTAAAGTACCAATACAAGAAATTCCATCCACATCCACTTCCGACATATCCATATCTGGATTTAATACATAATCCGGTATAGTACCTGTACTTGTCTTTACAACATGATACGCATTCATCTTTTGTTGAGAAACAAAATACGATCGAAACGAATCATATACATTATATGCACATAAAGAAATGGAACACACAACAAAAAAGATTCCAATCCAAGAAACATATCGATATAATCTATTCTTCATTTTTCAAATGGCGTCCTAAACCAAACAACACTAGACCCACAAACAATAATACAGGAACTGGCCACCACAATTGACCAGAATTTGGAAGTTTATCATCCTTCTTTTCAACCTTATTCGTATAATTACCCGTATTCGTTAAAATAATCGTATCCTTTTCTCGAGTACAACTCTCTTTATAACCAGAAGGAACACTTGTTTCCATTACTCGATATGTATATAAAGTCGAAAGATTGTCCCAAGTAGTTGACCATTGATTATCTGAATTTAATACCACTTTATCAACCACTATACCATCCGATCTTAATAAACAAACCTCAATTGATTTAGGACGAGACTTCTTACTATCCTTTTTCCATACTTTCAACACATGAATACGACTTGGCTTATCACTTGTCTCATATTTTAAATCCACACTTAAATCACCACTTAAAGAAGCTAAAGATACTTGTGGCATATAAAATACTCCATCCTGATAAACTTCTTTTCCAACCACCAAATAAATGCCTGTTTCTAAACCAGTAAAACTAGCCTTACCAGAAGAATCCGAAGTAACACAAGCATCTGCTTCTATTCCATCCATTAAAATACGATTCTCTAAGGCATTAGCTGCACCTTGTACATCTTGTTTTAAATCAATGGAATACTGTGAAAATGAATCAACTAAATTATAATTCTCATCCGCCACTCGATATAAAGATACTTGCATATTTGATACTGGACTATTAACAACCAAATTCATCAAATCAGAATCTGCAAAAAGAGTGGTAGGTAAAAGACAACATAATAAAGTTACAAACACAAAATATAATATTCGTTTCATCACCTACACTCCCTTCCTTTTAATTCGATATACCACATAACCAATCCCATATAGAATCAAACCAATAATACTAGCCACAACCAAAGGATTCACCTTAGCCGCATCGGCCGTTAAATTCTTTTCATCCATCACATTCTCTACACGATGACCACGAACAAGTAATCGATGTGTATTAATACCATAAGGCGTACAAGTAAATAGAGTACATAAATCCTTACCTTCTTCGATTTCTAATAAACCATAATCATTCGGTTCTACAATCGCAATATTATCCACCTGATACGCTAAGACCCGATCATATACATGAAGATAAAATACATCTCCCTTTTTCATACGATCCAACTCCGTAAATAACTTAGCACTTGGAAGACCTCTATGACTAGATAGAACACAATGCGTACCACTACCACCAACAGGAAGACTCGAACCTTCTAAATGACCAACACCCACCTGCAATACAGACTCATCTACCGTATGATAAATAGCTAACTTAACACCAATCTTAGGAATCGTGATATAACCCATCATACCCGTACCATCCGCATTTAATAGACTCTTATATTCACTAAGCTCGGATTCACTCAAAGTAAATCGACCACCATTATTAATTAATCTAGAATTATATTCAACAGCCCGATCAATCTCAGCCTGCTTATCCTGTTTAGATAACTTAGCCATCGTATCCGAATAATTCGCCACAACACGACTCTGATGTAAAGAATTCCAATAATTACTAACCGTAGGATACAACAATAAGGACAAGCCTGTAATAAAAACAAGTATCGCAATTATAGTTGACATATGTTTTCTCATCTTACAACCCTCTCCCTATTGTTGTATAGAAGGGGAAAACAAATTCCCCCCATACAACATAATTCAATCAATAAAACTATTTAGCTTTCGCTCTTTTCTTATTAGCCAATACAAATCCTGATCCTAGTACTAGTACACCACCAATTAAGTAGATTAGTGTTGTACCCATACCACCAGTAGATGGTAGTAATGAGCCTTTTTCGTTTAGAACTTCGACCGTTGTAACTTTCGCATTTTTCACTAATATTTGTTGTGTCCCATCATCTTTTTGTTTGATTTCAATTTTAATCGGACTAGTTAATGTATTATAACCGTTAGGTGCTTTTGTCTCTTTAAGATAATAAGTTCCTGCTTCTAAACCAGTTATTGTAAATGCCTTAGTTCCGTTAGATGTCATCGTAGGATTTCCACTTTCGCCTTCAGTATATCTATAATATTCATTTGTAGAATCATATGTAAATTTAAGCTTATTCGCCTCATTATCTACACTATTCTTGTATAAATTGAATTGTGCGTTTGCAAGAGTCTTTTTCTTATCATTTTCATCCTTCGTATACTTTAAAACAGGAACACCAAATGTATAAGTCTCAGTTTCATCAGTGTTGCTTTCCGTATTACTGTCTCCATAAGTCACATGTGTAGTATTTTTCATAGGCTGATTAATATAAGAACCATTCTCTTCTTCAAAAATAGCATGGTAAGTAAAAGTTACAGTTTTTAATTCTTCATTGTCAATCTTGTCCCTAAAATCTGTATAAAATGCATCTTTAAAAGTAACTTCAAAAGTACATCCGTCCGTAGGAGTTTTGTTTAATTCATAATATTTACTTCTATCTAATCCATTACTAATATTTGTGTGTGCATCTAGTATTTCTTCAAATTTTAATTTAGAATCCATTATATCATGCAGTATGTAATTCTTTGCTCCTGGTTTAAAAGTGATTGTTGTTTGATAAAAAACATCATTACCTGCATTAATCGAATTCTTTTTTGCCAAATAGGTAGTTCCATAATCAGTTGAAAGCATTTTTGTTACTGTAGGAACTCCATTCTTTTCTTGAATATTTTTATTTGGATTATTTGTATCAATACTAATAAGACTTCCTGCAGTAGAGCTCACCAAATAGTAACCTAATTTCAATGGATCTGTTGTAATATTTTTTGTGGTTTCCGACTCATTCTTTACTAATCCATCTGGTTCTATGGTTTTTTCTCCAGCATATTTCAAAGCTAATTTAACAAATTTTCGCATTGTTTCTTCATCTTTTTTAGCATTTACCCAAGTAACATAATCGTTATCTGTATTCCTTTTCAAGTATGCACCGACTCCTACATATTCTAGAAAACCAGTCCACTTTGTAGACAATTTATACGAATAAGCTTGATCTACATTATTATAGCTTTCTAAATCTAAAATTCGATATAATTTATAAGTTTGTTTCGCATTCGAATTTTCTATTGTGATAGTTCCCGTTTTTGTTGAATCACCAGAAGTATCATCTGCTTTTACGTTTGTACTTAATGAGAATACCATCATGAACGCAAACATAATGGCTGCAATCTTTTTAATTAGTTTCATCTCTTTCTCCTTTTTTCTTTTCTCTTATTTTTATTTATATTTGACAGGCATATTAAACTTGCAACCACCAACGTTGCTCCTAATAACCTGTAAATCAGGGTTCCCATACTACCTGTAGAAGGTAATATCTTTGTACGGCTCTTGTTTGTTACAACAACCGTATCACCGACTTGTGCTTTATTTGTAGCATTTCCATTATTGTCATAAACTACTTTATATTGCATTGAATTTATTGTAGCTTCACCATCAGAAGCTTTAATCGGTTGATTATTTTGACCTATTTCAAAAACATAATATGTTTGGTTTAGATCAATTGGATTCTTGAATTTTGCTGACTTAACATCTTTATCTTTAGGATCATAATGGATAGATATAATTTCTAAAGCATCTCCTGAACCTTCAGCATTATCATACAATCCAAATCTATATGTACCACTCACTGGATTATGTTCTGTTTCAGCCGCATTGTTTGTAAATGCCTTTTTAACAGTGATACCCTTTTGTGAGTTATAAACTACAAGATTGGAATTTTGAGGTAAATCTACTATTTTATATCTATTCTTATCTTGTTGTTTGTTAAAATAATCTATACAATCCTGCACATATGGCAGATTAACACCATTCTTTTTTTCCACATATATAATGTAAGAAGACTTATTTTCAACATATCCTTTTGGTGTTTCGGTTTCCTTTACTTCATAAATTTTATTGGGATATGTAATATATGAAGATGCTACTTTGTAAATTCCATCGGCATCTGTTGTGCCAGATGTTTTCTCTCTTGATGTTACACGTTCAATCACATCACCATTTAATTCACATTCATAGACATCAAACTTTACACCCTCCATAGGCTCTAATTTATCTTCATCTATTTTTTTGATAGTCAATTGAGGATTTCCCGTACCCACTGTACTTCCTCCTGCAGCTAAGCGATATTCAAAACCTTCAATCAAATCATTCACTCCACCATTTTCAGAGTATGATTTCCAATAAACTTTGTTAGATAAATCTACTGACGTTTCTGGAGCTACTTTTACCCTTACACTATATGTAATAATCACTTTCTTTCCATTTGGAATAGAAATCTCTAAAGTATTTGTTTTAGAATCGTATGATTTATTATTATCAATATTTACTATATTTCCATTTTCATCCTTAGCTTTGATCGTAGTAGGATCTAATTCTAAGTTATCACCTAATTTATCCACTAAAGTAAGCTTATCTCCATCATTCAAAGGAAGTGTTTGTCCTAATGCATTTGCGGTAATTGTATAATTAATAGTTTGTGATGTATTATTTAGTACATTCTCTTTATCAAAATTGTTTTCTTTAGACAAATTATCTCTTTTAGACATTGTTGCCTCATTACTAGCCGTGTCAATTATTTTTTGTCCATCTGCACTAAGAAGAGTTACCTTATTCGTAAAACTTTTTTCTTCCCCTCCAAGTAAGACCTTATCATCCGTTACTCGACAAACAACCTGCACATCAACCGCATATTTGTCGCCAACTCTTCCAGCTTCAAATTCACCTAGTTGAATCAAAGCTTGATTTGTATTTTTGTTGTAATAATAAGTCGTTTTTTCTGGATTTCCATTATCATTGGTTGAGTCATTACTATTTAGTTTCCATTCATCACCTAAACCACCTATTGTCTGTGATGTTACGTCTCCAGCTTCATCCGCATGCCATTTGATACGAATATAAGATAGTTCCATGCCATTAGGTATATCTTCTAAGACACGATAATTCCCTTTTAATTCACCTGCAAGATTTACCTTAAATGCCCATGAAATAAATGCACCCTTACTATTCGTTTTCTTTAATATCTCAGTACAAATTTTAGATTCTGGATTATCTTTATCATGATCCGCTTCAAGAGGAGTTACCTTATTACCATCATACGTAAATGTTTGACCTAACTCTTTAAGTATGTTTGGACCTCCATAAAGTATTTGACTTGCATTACTATATTCTTTAAAAGACGTATCTGAAATATCCTTCATTAAGGCTACATTTCTATAAGTAAACTCAGCTCTATATGTACTAGGCAAACTTTGTGGTTCAGTCATTATCACAATATAAAGTTTTTCATCATTATTTAATGAAATCGTTTCTTTTGCCGTTAATGTCAATTCACTATAAACATCTGTTCCAGTAAAACCCTTATTATTGTCAAATTTTTTATCAAATAATTTTGATTTATCCTCTAATCCCGTGTTTGAATTTTTAAATTTCTCAAAACTAGTATAGGAATTTATATTATTAGCTGGCTTACCCTGATAAATACCTGCGACCGAATCACTATGCAAGAAGGAATCTGTTAAACCTTTATCTTTTGAAATCGCATCTCGAATCTGAGTACCCTCTCGAATAGCTGTACCATTTACTTCAATCACCCAATATAGCTTTCCATTCGTATAAGAAGTCGCATTCTCTTGTGGCTTTTCATAATACCAAGCACTCTTTTTCACACTCAAAGAATAATGACCATTTACTTGAACTGTTTGCGAGGAACCAACATCTTTAAATTTAAAAGTTTGATCTCCCTTTACATCCCCACTTAATGAGAACGTATTTTTTACTTCAACATTTCCTATTTCACTTAAATCTTTCGTTTGTGCATAATACTCAAAACGATAACCATTGTTATTGCTTGGGAATCCAATTTGAGACAACATTAACTCGAATGAAGTTTCATTATCAATCTTCACCCATTTAGGATTTTGATCTTGATCCACATATTTATTCGAAGTTGCATTATATTCATAAGGCGTTATTTTTACATATCCAACATAATGCATAACTTCAGAACTCAATACATCCTTTAAAGTTGCTTCAGTTACATTAAATTGATTCATTGTCTGATTTACATTCACTGTATACTTATAGCTTCCAGCTGGAACTTTAAATGAATTAACAGAACTATCCTTTTCATAACCATCATTCTTTTTTACATAAATATCTGAACCACTCATGTTAATTGTTTGGACTTGATTCGTTACTTTAGCTTCTTTGGTCTTATCAACCCATTTGTAATCTTCTAACTTTAATTGATCATAAGTTCTATTTAATATAGTATCATCAAACTCTTTTGCGTTATCCGCATTCGCTATATAACGATTATTAATTGTTACATTATTCGACTGCATGGCTGCATATACTTCCGGTTTTACCTTTAACTTATATGTTACATAATAAGAATCACCAGGATATACCGTAAAAGGATTCGAATCTGTTCCCCTTATTCTAAATCGTTTTGGATTTCCATCACTATTATTTGACCAATCCGCTTTATAATTCGTTCTATCCGTTTCCCATTCAACCCTATAATTTGATGGATCTACCAATGTATCCTTACCATCTTTAGTTTGATACAATTCTACAGTACCTCGTTCATAAGAGATATATGGAAGCATTGTTTCATCTGTACGTATATTGTGATAATTTAAATAATCATAGAACATAAAATTCTTTAATGGATAATTACTAGATGAGTCTAATGTAAATTCTAATTTATATTGAACAATATAATTTCCATCACCATCCTTTGTATATTCCTTAATATGAGTCTTTTGCATATTATAAGAAATAGCAGGAGTAAATGTTTCAACATCTTTTCCCTTTGGGTAAGTTTTGCCACCTTCTGTTTTAGTATAAGCGGAAGCTGTATTTGTGATAGATTGTTTGTTTAAATTTTTATCATCACTTAACTTAACAAAATAAGTTAAAGTACGACGTTCATTTGGCTTCAATTCACTTATTGACCATACTAAACTTCCAGGTTGATTTATAGTTGAATTATCCGTAACTTGTTTTGGAATTTCATCATCAGAAGTCTGCATATCTGTTAGATATATTTTTCCTACAACATCTGTCGTTCTTGTTTCAGAAGGCTTTTGTCCATCCGGAGAAGTTGTAAGATCTTGTGGTGTATTTGAAATACCGCCCATATAAGTAACAAGTTGACTATTATTTGTAAACTTATCAACTACATATACATTTTTACTTCCATTTTGACTAGAAACTGTAATTGTGTATTGAATATAATCACTCTTTGGATCCAGTTTAGAATATTCTTTTTTAACTTCAACATCACCAAATTTTTCTAAATAATCTTGACCATACTCTAAAGTAATTTCTCCTTTTGGTGTTTCAAGGCTTGTCGTTCCATCATCTTTATTTAATTTACTTAAATCAACTTCACCTTCCACAAAGAAGTCTCCTGTAAGTGAAGTATTCGTACCTGAATTTATATATGCTTCAGTATAAGTTATGACCACTATTCCATCCTTGACACGAATGGTCGCAATATCAATATTGCTACTATCTTTAATTGTTGTATTCGTGTTGCCTGTCATACGGAAAAATTTAGGAAGTGTATAACTGAATGATCTTCCATACTTAGTTTTTAATTCACTTGCATTAATATCCTTGAATTTCACCGTGATTTTTAAAAATTTTGAATTCGGTTTTAATGTTCCATTTGAAATAACTGAATTACTTTTATCGTCAGTAATCACTATATCTTCAATCTTACCACTATTATTCAAATCAAACGGTTCTGTTGTTGTTGTTTCTGTAGTTGTAGTTGTAGACGTTGTTGTCTCTTCTTCTTCACTTACTTGAGATACTTGATCATCCTTATTTTGAGTTTCTGACTCATCCTTGACAACTTTTTCTTGTTCATTTACTTCTTCTTGTTTGTTACAATCCTCATTATGAGTATGCTCTTCCTTGTCGCAAATTAATTTCTCATTTTCATCATAACACTCTACAGTATGTGTATGTTCTTCCTTGTCACATGCGAATGTTTGAGCTGGTAAAGATAATGCATAGACCGTACAAACAACCACAATACAAGAAAGTGCTATCATGACTCTTTTCCATTTTCTTAAGCGCGCTTTGTCTTTTAATAAACGCCTTAAATACTCTTGCACAATCACACCTACTTTCTGTTTATTTCACAATACCTATTTTGTTCAAAGGCCAAACTGAAAATAAAACTTTACCCTCAATTTGCTCTTTGGAAATATCCCCTATCGCAGCACTTCTAGAATCAATCGAACTCTCTCGGTTATCACCCATACAAAACCAACGAGAATCTTCGACTTGATGTGGAAAGTCAATGTCTGTATTTCCAAGTGACTCACTATCTACATATGTTTCAGTAATAGCTTTGCCATCCACAGACACCTTTCCATTCACATCTATATCTACCTTTTGACCAGGACCCGCAATAACACGTTTTACCAACAACTTATTGCCCTGCCAAAATGCTACAACATCTCCCGACTTTAATTTCTTTGTCTTTACAGACACCACTATTTGCCCATTCTCTAAAGTTGGATCCATACTCGACCCATAGATTTTTAATACAGGCATCCACAGTGTTGCCACCAACACAGAAATGGCAGCCACAACAACAAGTACACTCAAAGTCTTACGTAAATGCTTTAAATACTTTTCTCTCTCTTTTAATCGACCAAGTTCTTCTTTAACCTCAACATTTGATACAAGATCACTTTCTGTTTGCATCTTATCAATGAGGTCAATCAACTCTTTTCGCTTTAAATGTCTTAAATCCTTTTTCTCCATATCCCTATCTACACATTAAGATTATGTTAAGATAATATATGCATTTCTACTTTATCTTAAGCAAATCTAACTAAATTCTTATGTTCACACAATTAAGCGAGGCCATTATACGCCTCATTGTATACGTTTTCAACGAGGTTCCTTACGAGGCTCCTTAAGTGGTACACTCTATTTATGCTTTACTTATAGTATTTTTCTATATATGGATGAGTACCCCCCCCCCGAGAAAAATCGACTAAAATGTGCAAATCAATTACTAATTTATACAAATAAATAACCTTGGTTATATTTATAAAAAAAGGATAGTTTAGCACTACCCTACTTTGTGAATTGCTTTAAATAGTCCATATCTAAAACAATAATTCGATTATTTTTAACTTGAATGACATTCTTTTCTTTTAAGCCACGAATCACTCGATTTACACTATTACGTGTTGTAATCCCACAAAAATTCGCAATATCCTCATTTGTGACCTGCAAATCAATAAATATACCCTTTTGTGTTTGAATGCCAAATAAACTCGCTAAACGATATAACCAAGAACATACCCCCCCGCCTTTGAATTCATGATCATCACTTGTTCTCTTGTGATAGCAAGTTTTAGTCGTTTGCGATAATATGTATTTACATAATGTTGAAGTTTGGCATCTTCTTTAGTTCGCTCATAGAATTTATCTTTTGAAATACAATAAAATTCAGCTTGCTCACTCTCAACACGAATCTTTGGATGACAATCTTTAAATTGTGTCAAACAATCACAATACAAACTCACCACATCCGGACCTTGTAAAAAAGTAATATTAAATTCACGCTCATCCTGCATGATCAAACTCACTTTGACAATACCCCTCTTTAAAATATACATATCCCGATCATTTAAATCTAAACATGTATGTCGATCTTTTATTTGAATGGGAAATTGAATTTTCTCTAAATATTGTATGACACCATCACAACTCATCTTACTCACTCCTGTTATCATTTTCATTGTATCATATTGTGGAGTAAACATTATAAAACATATAGTGATACACTATTCATTGCTGGATCGCTTGTAATTTGCATATCCAGTTTCCTATTAAAGAGTTGACTTAAGTCCCCACAAACTTATGTTCAACTCTTCTTTTATAATCAAAGCGGACATTTTAACTGCCCGCTTTCTCTTTTAAAATCTCTATAATTTGACTTTGAAGCTTATCCATATCAATTGGCTTAGAAATATATCCATCCATACCCGCATTCAGTGCTTGCTTTTTATCTTCATCAAACGCATTGGCACTCATCGCAATAATTGGAATAGTATTCTTTTCTGGAATCGTTCTAATTTTTTGTGTAGCTAAATACCCATTCATATTTGGCATTTGAATATCCATTAAAATAAAGTCATACGAACCAACTGGTTTTTGAACCACTTTACCAACACACTCCAAACCATCTCTTGCCAAATCTACATGTAAGCCACAATCCTCTAATATAATCTTCGCAAATTCTGCATTCAATTCATTATCTTCCGCTAGTAATACATGCTTACCTTTTAAAGAATATTCTGAATTCATTAGATCCTTTTGTCTTGTTTCACTTCTTTCTTCATCTACAAGCTTATGATCAATTGTAATCGTAAAAGTACTACCCTCACCAAGTTTACTTTCAACATCAATCGTACCACCCATCATATCTACTAGTTTTTTTACGATAGGCATACCAAGCCCTGTACCAACAATGTCACCTGTTGCTTCACGTGTAAATGCATCAAACAGAGTTGGAATAAAACTCTCACTCATTCCAATACCCGTATCTATGATTTGAATTTGATATGTACCATACCCCTCTTTTGAACACTCAAGCTCCTTTATATCCACAGTGACATGACCACCATTTGGTGTATATTTAATGGCATTGCCAATCAAATTCACCAAGATTTCCTTCACCTTCGTACTATCACACAATACTTGTTTATGTTTTATATCAATTTTTGTATCGAATACAATCTCTTTTTCTTTGGCCATTGCACCAAAGACATTCGATACTTCTTCAACCATATCCACAATGGACTCACTACTTTCAACTAACACACTCTTACCACTTTCAATACGAGCCATATTCAATACATCATTAATAATGGAAAGTAATAAATTTCCCGACTGCTCGATCTTCTTTTGATAATCCACCAAAACAGGATCTGAAAGCTTTTTTTTCATCAATTGATTATATCCAAGAATCACATTCATAGGCGTACGAATATCGTGTGACATATTATTTAAGAAATTTGTCTTGGCCTTACTTGCATTTTCAGCTTGAATATAAGCCTTTCTTAACTGTTCCTTTTGAAGACGCTCCTTTTGAATCAAATCATCAATATCCCTTGTACCAATCACTACCGCTCTAGTACGATCCTTTTTCTTTACATAAGAAACACGAGCCTGATAATATAAAACACCTTCATCCGACATATATTCATAAGTAAAAGAATAATCTTCATTGGTCGATTTCAATTTTTCAAATGAAAGTTCTTCTAAAAAATTTTCTCTTGAAGCATCCGAAACCAAATCTTTGGCATAAGCCGGTAACAATTCAGTCCAACGATCATGATAAGACCGACAAAAATCCGCAATACGCTTGCCATTACTACCCGCTTCACGATACGAATAGATTTGTCCTTGATCTAACTCCACTAAAAGTACAGAAAAATAATCCTTACTAATTCCTTCAATAATCTCTCTTTGAAGTTCTAAAACATTCTCCTTTTTACGAACCTCATCCATAGGACGAAATCCCATCACAAAACGAAAATGGTGCTTTTCATCATATAGACGAATTGCTCTTGCATATAAAGATTCATATCCATTGGAATTTGGATAAATCTGATACTGCAATTCTACCGTCTCATTTTTAAGAAGTGCATTCATAAAAGGAACGGGAGATAAAATATCTAAAAAATCTGGACACGATTCTTTTACTAACACACGATTATAGAAATCATGCAAACAACGTGTATAATTCATCTTATCCTCACTTGAAAAATCATCAAGCCCACCATGATCATACATATGCCCATCATGCTTAACAACAACCACAACATTCTCCATCAAATCACCCATGACAACCGTTGAATATTCCATCGTCAGTGCTGTAAGCATTTGGTTACGCTCCTCTGCCCTTTTTTCTTTATCCAACATAAAACTTGTAACGTCCGTAATATTTCCCTGAAAGAAAGACGCATCTTGTTTTAAAGCCGAATACGAATCCGAAACCCAATGATACCCATCCTTACCTTTCAAACGAAAAATCACATTTTGACAAGAACCCACATTATTTTGATCCAACATCGAATCTCTGTTCTTTTCTAGACGACTTCTATCTTCAGGATGTAGCATATGGATCAATTTATTATCAAATTCAGTTTCAATTTCTTTTTGCGTCCAATGTAAAGTATTTAAAAAATCATCGCTCACAAACAAAAAAGGATAACCCTCATCTGCAGAACACCTATAGTATCCTCCAAGCAACCTATATACTTCATCCAACTCCATATTATTCTTCTTTTGACGCTTAAAAAATTTCATATTATACCCCGAATTTCATGTAAACCCTTACAGATATAATAACAACACTAACTTCATTTGTCACGACAAAATATAGAAATTATTTCATGATTATATTTTGTTATTTTTATTAATATATTTTAGTCCTGTTTAATGTATTTTTAATACTTTTAGTTATATTTTACTATTGTGTTCATTTTAAGCTATGCTATAATTTATCCGTTAGATAAAAATTAAAGATGCCCAATCTTTTACATCTAACACTTTTCGACGTGAGGACTAGCCCTTCCCAAAAACTAAACATAGCTAGTTCTCCATTTTTTTATTTTAAGATGTTATAATGAAATTGGCTGAGTACTAATCCTTGGCTTGTAACCAACTTAAGCTGACAAATCCCACATACTTGTCAGCTTTTTCTTATTTTATGCCTAGTAAATAAATAGTATAAACGAGTTTATCATAAATTAATTTATCATATATAAATATACAAATTCAAAACAATACTTATGCTTTACATAATCCACTTCAGAAACAAATGCACCATATGGACGCACATAATAGACAAGATTGCCTATATGAAGTTTTTACACACTTTAGCGCTTAATCAATACAATTGATTTCAACAGTAATCCCTTTAATTCTACCTGTTATGAAGCTTCACCACCTTGACGACATAATAAAAGCACCAATCAACTCGTGACTGATGCTTACGTGATCAAATATACAGTTTTTTAAGAATTTCATCCATATTCCGTTTACCATATACAATACGAAGAATGTATATTATATTTTCTCCTATATCCAGAAGATAGTACTTGATATAATTTCCAACCAATTTCTTTCGCACATTTTCAATTTGTAAAAATTCATTGTCAACAAGAGAACCACTTTCAGGAAAAGCTCTTGCTTCTTCAATAGTATCCTGCAACTTATCTACGAAGTCGGATGCAGCCTGTGGATTTGCAAGATCAACTGTAATATACGAGACAATCCCATCTAAATCAGATTCCGCTCTTTTGGTCAATCTATATCCGAATTTAGATGCCATACTTGCTCCTAATATTAGAAATTGCAGTGTCTCCATCTACAGTATTTCCAGATTTCGCATCTTCTAAACCGTCCAAGATTGTTTTTGCTTCATACATCTTTCTCATTGTTTTTTCATAATAATCGATGTCCATCACAACCAATCTGCCATATCCATTCTTGGTTACGAACACAGGACCATTTTCTTCTGCACAGCGACGTTCTACTTCAACCGTATTTTTCAGATCACGCATTGGAATAATCTGCATACAATTAGCCCCTTTCTTGTGACTATATTATAACCTATATTTAGCCACAGTTTCAATCATTTCCTGCAACGTCGTTTGACGCATCCTTTTCTGCTTTAGCTTTACTTGTGTCTCAAATAATTGTTTATTCCCTATAATATACAATTGTTTTTTAGCACGAGAAATCGCTGTATACAATAAACGCTTCTCCAACATATTTTTCGCATTCACATCCACAATACAAAATACCGTTTGATATTCATTACCCTGCGATTTATGAACACTGATACACCACGCATGTTTCAAATAATAAAGAAAATCAGTTGAAAAATCGACAATCGTATTTGTGAAATCCACCGTAATTACATTCTTTTTCGAATCGATTTCGACAATCGTACCAATATCACCATTATAGACATCTTCATCCGGAAGATTCTTTAGTAACATGACCTTATCATTTTCTCTAAATACCGTTGTTCCAACCTTCATCTGATTCTTTTGCGGACTCTTTGGATTAAACAAAGCCTGCATCTGACGATTGATCTCATCAATACCAGCTACACCCTTATACATAGGCGCCAAGATCTGCATCGAATCTAGATCCATATCCTTTACATAATCAATAAGCGCATCCATGATCTTAGGTGTTGTTCGCTCAATAAATTCAACCCCATCCTCATAATGACAAGTCGTTTCTTCACGAATCTCTTTTGCCAAAGTCACAATACCAGAACCATTTGACTGTCTAAAAATCTTCTTTAAATGCACAGTATCAATCACATTGGATTTGATTAGATCCTCCAAAACCTTACCTGGACCAACACTCTCCAACTGATCTTCATCCCCAATCAAAAGAATACGACAACGATCTGGCAAAGCCTTTAATAATTGGGCAAATAAGTGCGTATCCACCATACTAAACTCATCCACAATAATGAAGTCTACATCCAAAGGATCCTCTTCATTCTTACCAAAGGAATTGTCATCCAAATTCCACTGCAACAAAGAATGAATCGTTCTTGAATCACAATTCGACAATTGTGCCAATCTTTTTGAAGCCCTTCCCGTTGGTGCACAAAGCTGAATCTTACTATCCGGATACACTTCTTTACATATTTCCAAAATACCCTTTACCGTTGTTGTCTTACCAGTACCTGGACCACCCGTTAAAATCATAAAAGAACGATCAAAAAACAATTGGATCGCATCCTTTTGTTCCTGATCATATGTAATAGCTAAAGAAAATTCTACCTTTTGGATACGTTCTTGCACATCCACACGTTCTACTTCAAACAAATGATGCTTCAATTCTTTGGCAATCACAACCTCATCTTCATGCAAGGTAAAAGGATAAATACGCATATTTTCAACATACAAATACTGCATGGCCACCAAACGATCAATACTATCATGAATCACTTCTTCACTTACACCTTGCACATTTGAAAAAATTGTCGCAAACGTAATATACGTATTTCCCGTTGCCATAGAGAGTTGTCTAGCCAACTCATAAATATAGGCATCCAATCTTCTAGGATCCTCATTCGATAAACCAATGGCACTTGCCATCTTACAAGCTGTCTTATAACCAAAACCATATACCTCATAATATGGCTTGAAACAATCCTCTTCAATCACTTCTAGAACATTATCATACGTATCGAGTAACATCTGAATTTGTCTAGGACTCAACCCATACTTCAATAGTTTGGCATATGCCTCATTAAAACCCGTGAATTCTTGAATTCCCTTTTTAATGATCGCAATCTTTTTTTCAGAAAGATTTGGCACTCTATTTAAAATTGCAGGATCCTTATGAATCTGTTCTAAACAATTCTCACCCAACACTTCATAAATACTTTCCGCCGTCTTTTTTCCAATCGTAGGAAAATTTTCTCCACAAAGAAAATGAATGATCGCATCCGAATTATCTGGCAACTTCTTTTTAGCCATATCCACACGAAATTGCTCCCCATACTTAGGATGCGTCATATACTCACCCTCAAGCACATATTCCTGATCTTCAATTGGATCTTCAATACGACCAGCTGCCGTGAAATGATGATACGTCTTTAACTCTGAAAAGCCAGCCACTACATAATGATTCGCCTTATTTTCAAATATGATATATTCAAGCTTAGCCTCGATGTCCATTGGCCGTCTCCATAATCAATTGATTTAAATTCTTGCCATCCTTAAACACTTCTTCAATGACACCACCACCAATGCACTTATCACCATCATAGAATACAGCTTCCTGACCCTCAGTGACAGACGCAATTGTTTGTGGATACTTCACAAGTACACTTGTATCATCCAATCTTTCAATTTCAATATCCTGATCCTTTTGACGATATCTAAACTTACAAGTACATTTTGTAGGAATCTCATCTAAACTTGGCAAGATCCAGTTGATTCCCTTCACAATACAAGAATCCGAATACAATAAATCTCTTTGATCTGTACGACAAACATAAAGAATATTCTTTACAACATCCTTACCCACTACAAACCAAGGACCCTTTTCATGATCAATATTCAAACCCTTTCTTTGTCCAATCGTATAATATAAAACACCCACATGACGAGCAATCACTTTACCAGTATTTACATCCACAATATCTCCATCTTTACTAGGAAGATAGTTCGATAAAAATTGTCTAAAGTTTCTTTCGCCAATGAAACAAATACCCGTACTATCCTTTTTTGTGGCAACAGACTCTAAATTTAATTCAGACGCAATCTGACGAATCTCAGGCTTTTCAAGATTTGCCAAAGGAAAAATTGTTTTGGCAACTTTACTCTTTTCAACCTGACACAAAAAATAAGTCTGATCCTTATTTTGATCTTTAGCACGCGTTAAATACGTAAAACCATTCTCTTCAGCATTGGAAGCATAATGCCCTGTAGCCACCTTATCAAATCCTTGTTTCATGGCATATTCAAAAAATGAATCAAATTTAATATATTTATTACACAAAATATCCGGATTTGGTGTACGCCCCTTTTCATATTCACTTAAAAAAGTCTTAAATACATTATCCCAATATTCTTCAATAAAATCGACACGCTGCAAAGGAAGATCCAAATGATTGGCCACCGCAAGTGCATCTAAATAATCCTGTTCCTGAGGACAAGTATCATCTTTAATTGTAGGATTTCCCGCAATATCATTATTCGCAAAACTATCCCAGTTACGCATAAAACAACATGTTACATCATACCCTTGTTTCTTTAATAAATAAGCTGCAACCGCAGAATCTACTCCACCACTTAATCCAACTAATACTTTCATATGTAATCCTCCAACTATCAAAAATTATATCATAAAAAAGGACCAAGCCCGAAAAACTTGATCCAACAATTCAAAATGGTACCCAGGGCCGGACTCGAACCGGCACGGTATCGCTACCGGTGGATTTTGAGTCCACTGCGTCTACCAATTTCACCACCCGGGCATTGCTTGACTATTATACCAAAAGATAGAATCTCATGCAAGAGATTTTTTAAAAAAGCCACTAAAAGTGGCTATCTCAATAAGTCCCTAATTTCATCTTCACTCTTCGACAATGACTTAGAAATAAATTCTAAACTCATTCCATTCGTAAGCATCAATTGAATCATCTGTTTTATTTCTTGATCCTTCTGCTCAACTTGTTTATTCGCTTCTTCTACTTGTTTATGTGCTTCTTCAATTTCAAGTTGTAATTCCATTCGTTCTTCATTTTCATGCAATTTTTGAAAATCTTCTATTATTTTTTTCCAACCATCATCCGATATGGTTTCTACACGCTTCTCCAACATTTGAATCACCCCATCACTTTCTATCATTACCTTAATTTTACTATCATCCATTCCCTTGTGGCAATTTAAAAAGTAATAAATCATTTTCTCCTGTTCATTCATGTCTTTAAGCGGTTTATTTAAATCTAACTTTGCCATTTCAACTGTACGTAACTTCATACGATCTTGACTTTCTTCTACAAAAGATAAACCTTCTTCATTCCTTAATGTGAATGTGTTACACATTCTATGATTATCAATTAGATTCACATTAAAGAACACTAAGACGATCGTTTCCTTTAACTCTCCATAATATTTTCCTTCCAATTCTTGTAAACCATGAAGTCTAGCCAAATAATAACTAAAGCGAATTGGCAAATTATCTTTCGTTTGTCTTAATTGCATCTCTAAATCCACCATCGTTCGATCATCAAATTCAACTAATAAGTCTAACCTTGGACTTTTCATTTTACTAAAGTCTTTTACTATTTCTGAATTCTTTACAACAACTTTATTCACACTCCTTTCTAAAAATACCGTGAGTAATGATTTTAAGGCATCATTGGCCTCCTTACAATCTTCGCCAAATACATACTTAAAGGCGAAATCATTTAATAAATTTGCACTTCTTATAAGCACCTCATTTCTAGTAGGCATTTAACTGTCATCTAGATAGATAAGTATCGTAATGTGGATTTGTATATTTCCTTGTAGTTTGATTGCTTAATAAACAACAATTCGTTTGATAAGACTTTAAATTCAGTTAGTATCGGTATTAAAAGAGCTAACATCACTTTTGAGTCATAGATCAAGATACATTTACCTCTTCATTTTATGACTATCTATTCAACTAGGTGCAATAGATATAGAACACCAGATTACCTACATACTCTTATACGTAAGCGTCAAATAGAGCCCATATTAAAAGAACGATCTCTTTGTGAAATAATAGT
>OIZP01000613.1_pt1 | contig 21697 bp, 20 predicted proteins | sample 1588531 | NCBI WGS metagenome assembly OIZP01 (sample SAMN03283283) | human gut metagenome | biome: human-associated habitat; material: feces | host: Homo sapiens | place: Peru | collected 2012
AAGGGATAAACGCTGAAGGCATCTAAGCGTGAAGCCCCCCTCAAGATGAGATATCTCATAACGTCAAGTTAGTAAGACCCCTTGAAGACGACGAGGTAGATAGGGCAGAGGTGGAAGTGTGGTAACACATGGAGCTGACTGTTACTAATAGGTCGAGGGCATAACCAAAGCAGTGATAGGTTTGGATGATGATGTTGGTTTTAACTGTATGTAGTTTTGAAGGTACATAGCCTTCTGAAAATTGAAGAATGGCCCAGTGGCTCAGTTGGTTAGAGCGCCGCCCTGTCACGGCGGAGGTCGAGAGTTCGAGTCTCTTCTGGGTCGTTATGTGGGATCTTAGCTCAGCTGGGAGAGCATCTGCCTTACAAGCAGAGGGTCACAGGTTCGAGCCCTGTAGGTCCCACTTAACATGGATGGATTCCCGAGTGGCCAAAGGGGACAGACTGTAAATCTGCTGCAAATTGCTTCGGTGGTTCGAATCCACCTCCATCCATTTGCGTTGATGAGCTCAATGGAACAGTGCTTAGCGCGTAAGTCCATGCAGTCGAGTATAACGCAATGCGTCCGCTGGTGTGGCGGAATAGGCAGACGCAAGGGACTTAAAATCCCTCGGGGGCAACTCCGTGCCGGTTCAAGTCCGGCCACCAGCATCAATTTAAGAGTAGGAGAAACGTTGATTTTACAGCGTTTCTCCTATTTTTGAATTTATCCTATATAAACAAACAAGAATGTCGGCATTGCTGACATCCTTGTACAATGTTGGGCTAGTTCCATTTTAATTCCAATTCTCTGTTTTGCTCTTTGCAATCTGACAAATACAGATTAATTAGTGTTTGATAGGGAATACCACATTTTTCTGATTTTGCCTTGAAGAAATCAATGGTATCACCGTCAATGTTAATAGTAATCTGCTTTTTTACACGCTTTGCATAGGGATTTTTTCTGGGATTTAATTTTTCGATATCGTATTCTTTTTCCATTGACTTACCACCTTTCGTTAATTTTGTAGTATTGAGTTGTTTCATTCTTGGTTGCTTTTCTGGCGGAGATAATACGAATAACATCATCCATACCGCGATAACAATGACATACAATTAACATTTTTGCGTGATCGCTTAGCCCCAACATCATAAACCTTTCTTCCTCTTGTGAATGATTGGGATCGTCAAACAAAATGGCATTTTCATCCGCAAATACAGTGCTGGCTTCTGAAAATGTGATGTGATGTTTTGCCTCGTTGATGGCTGCTTTATTATCATCCCATTCAAAACTAATACCTTTCATAATTAAATTATAATTATAATATAATTATATGTCAAGGTATTGATTTTTATTCAATAATTTTAATGATGTTCAATGTGAATTGTAATGAAATGAAAAATGTGTAATCAAAAGATTAATGTGATAAAATGGTAGTGCAGAAAGTGAATATGCAAAGGAATATGTAAGGGAAGCAACGACAAATATTGTGAAAAACGTTATGGAAAATATGAAACTAACATTGGAACAAACTTTGGATATTGTAAAAATTCAGGGGGGAAGAAAGAGAAGCAATTATTCAGCTATTGCAAAAACAGGAGTAGGATATATAGGGTAAAAAAATGGGTGACTAATTGGGTGACTTGAAAGGGAGACTACTGCCAAAGCCTTATCCTTTCTACGTTTTTCAAAAGTCGTGTCCCTTCAAGTCCGGCCACCAGCATACTTAATTAGTGAGAGGAACACGGTAGAAATGCCGTGTTTCTCTTATTTTTTATTGTGAATGATAAAAAGATGGGATATAGTTATATATAAGATTTGATTCACAGATTGATAGATATTTTTTCTAGTAATATTTTGGCAGTAATATTGTACGGATCTGTTGCTAGAAATGATAATACAGATGAGAGCGATATTGATATTGCAATTATTGTAAAAAAAGAAATGGATGATGCAACAAAGGAACGGTTCATTCATTGGTCAGCAGAATTAGACCTTCGATATGACAGAGTATTTTCTATCATTGATATTCAGGAAGAAAACATGGAGAAATGGGGAAATGTTTTGCCGTTTTATCAGAATATACAGAAGGAGGGGATAATTATTTGGAAAGCAGAATAACAATTCCTTTTACACTTCATGGCATAGAAGAAATGCTTACAGTAGAATACAAACAAGGCACAAATCCCAGGGAAATTGGCTATGATGCCCTTCAGGGATTTCCGATAGATAAAATATGTTGCATAGGTTATCCAGTAATGCATGGTTACTTTGAACATATGAATGCAACCGGTTATCGGAGATCCTGTGGATTTATTCAATTCGTGGAAAGAATTGAAAATTATGGGGAAAACAGAGAGCTTTCCATAGATGTCAGTGATGATAATCTGGAAAAAGGGAATCCATATTTTGCGTATGGTTATCCGGCAGAAATATTTGATGCTCCCTGTTGTAATTTGGCTGGGTGTAGACATTTGAAATGGACAGCTTATACCTATCTAGTAGATCTGCCCTCCCGCATGAATAGCAATAAACTGAAATTCCTGGGCGGATACTCCTGGGGATATGAAGAGGATGAAAACGGTCCACAGAGATTACTACCGCTAGAGATATTGACAGAAAATGACTGGGAAAAGCATGCAACGGAAAAAGGAATATTAAAGATATCCCAAATAACAGGAGGCTGTACTGCTAAGTTATGAAGAATAGATATAAACAAAAACTGATCTTCGTTATTGCAATTTTATGTTTGAGCTTAGTAAGCTGTAAAAGTAAAACAGAGCCAATTAATAATATTGCATCATGGACACCGGATGATGGTTGGACAATAAATGGAATTGATATTAGAGATGATTATGCCAATTTCATACTATTATATCAAGACAGGGAAATAGCAAATGTGGAAATTTCAAAATTTGCAGAACCATCATGGATTGGTCGGGAGGAAACAGTATGAATTATTATATCAGTGATCTGCATTTGTTTCATGAAGCGGCGATACGATTTGATGACCGTCCGTTCCGGGATCTGGAGGAAATGCACGCCGAGATCGTAAAACGGTGGAATGAAAAGGTGAATAACGGCGATACAGTGTATATTCTAGGGGATGTGAGCATGCGCGGTAAGAACGAGGATCTAATCGCTCTGGTGGCAATCCTGAAGGGAAAAAAGGTCCTGATCCGTGGCAATCATGATGACGTGTCCGACCTCAGATACCGACAGCTTTTTTCGGAAGTCTGTGACTATAAAGAGATCCGGGACTCCATAGCCGGTAAAAGCTATGAGCTGGTATTATGCCATTACCCGATCTTTAGTTGGAAGCACATGAGCCGCGGCACCATTCTGCTCTACGGACACACTCATAACAGCCCGGAGGACGATTATTTTCAGAGGTGTCTGGCGGAAATGAAGGACAACGACTGCCGTCACATTGGTGACAGTGCCATACAGGCGTACAACGTGGGATGTATGAAGCCGTGGATGGACTATGAGCCGAGAAGTCTGCAGGAGATCATTAAGATGAAGTTTGTGGAAAATGGAAACTGATAATAGAAAAACAGCAGATCCCGCCAGATCTGCTGTTTTTCTCTGTGTATATGAGCGTGAAAAACACACTTCTATCATAAAATAAAGGATACTTCGTTACTTAGAACTTCTCAGCGAAGCTCTTGTAATACTCGTCAAAAAACTCGTTAACCTTTTCAATAATCTTCTTCATAATATTCACCCTTAACCTTTCCAAGACAAATGAACTGCTGACTTTGTTGTTACGTTTAAGGGGTCAGGCCTGACTTCCTTTTGATGATTATAATTTACCATATTGCGTTTATAATGTGAAATACATATAATAGAAGTATAATAATACCTAAAAGGTATAGCAAAAGAAAATACAACATGTTACACAAATAGAATGATTAAGCTGGTTTTTGAAAAAGCATGGAAGGAGGATGCTGGGAAGATGGAATTGCGACATATCCGGTATTTCAAAGCAGTGGCGGAGGAGAAAAGCTTCACGAAAGCCGCGGAGCAGTTGGCGATCGCACAGCCGCCCTTAAGCCGTCAGATCCAGGATCTGGAGGCGGAGCTGGGGACGACCTTGTTCCTTCGGACGCCCCATAAAGTGTCCCTGACAGAAGAGGGAGAGCTTTTCCTGCAATATGCGAATCAGATCCTGGATCTGGTGAATCGGTCGGAGGAGGATGTCAGAGAGCGCAAGGAAGGATTGCAGGGAACGTTATACATTGCGTCGGTAGAGGGCTGCGGTCCCAGGCTTTTCGCGGAATGGATCGCGGGATTCGGACAGAAACATCCCCATGTGCAGTATAATCTGTGGAATGGTAACACGGATGATGTGAATAATCGTGTGACAAAGGGATTGTGCGAGATCGCCATGATCACGGCACCTTATAATACAGAAGAATATGAGGTGCTGCCGGTCTATGAGGAACCCTGGGTGGCGGTGATACCCAAGGGGCATCCGTTGTACGCGGAGGAAAATGACCCGGTGAAGCCTTCGGAACTGTTACCCTACGACCTGTTGATCCCCTCCCGAGAGTCCCGTAAGGGAGAGATCGATAAATGGTTCGAGGGAACGGGGCATGCACCGGTGATCCGGGGGCGCATCGCTCATATGATGAATGCTTATGAGCTGAGTCTGCATGGAGTCGGGATCTCTATTTATCCGGCATCCATTTCTTCCCTGATCCGGGACAAGGATGTCTGTGTGCGGGAAGTGGAGCATCCCGATGCCCATGCGTCCTATGCACTGATCTGGAATAAAAATCATACCCTGTCCCATGTGGCTGAAGAATTTATTGCTTATGTAAAAGCAGAATCCGGACAGCAGTTGTACTATGCCTGAATTAACGCAACCGATACGTCATTCACATTCGTGCCGGTAGCGCCTGTGATGATGAGCCCATCGACTGCTTTTAGTGCGGGATAGGCATTATTATTCTGTAAAACAGTGAAGACATCCAGACCGTGCGCGGCAAGAGAAGCACAGGTGTCACCGTCCGTATAGCCGCCTGCAGCATCGGTGGGACCGTCCGTGCCATCACTGCCGATGGAAAATACACAGCAGCCTGACAGCCCGGATAATTCCGGTGCCGCCGCCAGGGCAAGCTCCTGATTACGTCCGCCCGATCCGTTGCCGGTGAGATGAACGATGGTCTCGCCGCCGGCGATAAAAGCAAGCTTCTGCCCCTGTCCTGCATGTGTGCGGGCAATGGAGCCGAGAAAGCTTCCGGCTTCCCTGGCTTCGCAGCAGAGGCAGTCCGTCAGAAGGATGGGAGTATAACCTAGAATCCTGCAGGCATCGGCAGCAGCCTTACTGAGCTCTCGGACGCTTCCGGTGATCTGAGTAGTAACATTGTTCAGTACCTTCGGAGTCTCCTGTGTCAGGCAGGCGTTCGCCTCATTCGATAGGGGAAGCCGGTATTTTCGGGCAATGGCAATCGCCTGCTCACCGGTGGAACTGTCCGGTACGGCAGGCCCGCTGGCAATCATATCCAGGGGATCCCCTAAAATATCGCTGAGTACGATACTGAATATTTTCGCCGGAGCACAGGCGAGGGCAAAACGTCCGCCTTTGACAGCGGAGAGCCTTTTGCGGATCGTGTTCATCTCGACAATATCTGCTCCACCGGCGAGCAGCATGTTCGTGAGCTCCTGTAATTCTGCGCCGGGGATCAGTGGCTTTTCGAACAAAGCACTTCCCCCGCCGGAGAGGAGGAACAGAACCGTGTCTTTGTCGGTGAGATTCTGCACCATCGTCAGTACTTTTTCTGTGGCGGCGAAGCTGTTCTCATCCGGTACCGGATGACCGGCTTCGTAGCAGGTAACTCCGGGAATCGTGCCGCGGACATGTCCGTATTTTGTGATCACAATGCCCTCATCTACACGACCCAGCGCAGCGACAGCCGTATGCGCCATCTGCCAGGCGGCTTTCCCGACAGCCACTAAGAGGATCCGACCTCCCTGCGGGTGGAAAGCTTCAGATTCCAGTGCACGGCGGACGGCTGCATCGGGCAGCACGGCTTTCAGACTGGAGGCTATGATCGTATCGGCATCTTGACGTAAAGTGGTATTCATAAAAGCTCCTCATACATGTAAATGAATAATTCCCGGATTCATGATCTCCCTAAGGGTTCCTCAGTATTATATAACAGAATCAGGGGATCGGGAATACCTTGTGTCATCCCGAAGTGTCTTGTCAAAAGAAAGGAAAGCCCTTATACTTGGAAGCAGGAGGGTAGTGTGAAAAATAAATTTTTCACACGCAACTTTGTGCCTGCGGCCCAAAGTTTGCAGGTTACGGAAAGGCACGGGGATTAATATGATGAATATTACGGTATATCTGGGAGCAAATGAAGGAAATGATCCTTCTCTGAGGAAAGCGGTACGTGAGCTGGGAACCTGGATCGGTGAAAGTGGTAACCGCCTGGTATACGGCGGATCCAAATCCGGTCTCATGGGAGAGATCGCGGAGAGCGTTTTACAGGCAGGCGGAGAGGTAATCGGCGTGGAACCGCAGTTTTTCATTGATATGGAATACCAGTATGATGCCATTACGGAGCTGATCGTCACGAAGGACATGACAGAACGCAAGACGAAAATGATCGAACTGGGAGATGTATTTATTGCTTTTCCCGGAGGAACCGGAACGCTGGAAGAGATCGCGGAGGTGATGTCCAAGGTGTCATTAAAGCATCTGGAGGCACCCTGCATCCTCTATAACCTTAACGGCTATTATGACAGCCTGAAAGCACTGTTATCACATATGACGGAGATGGGATTGTCCTCCCCGGAGAGACAGGAAGGCATTTATTTTGCCAGGGATCTGTCGGAAATCCGCAAGATCATAGAAAATCAGCGGAGTAATACAACGATCACTCCGCCGGAAAATATACAAGGGATAGGAAATCAGTTAGGCTAACAGGTTAAAACACATAACTGCAATGCCCAGCACCACCAGGATCACACCGGTGACACGGTTCAGGGTCTTGGGGGTCGCCTTGTTGGCGAACAGTGCAGCGATCCGCGCCCAGATCAGGGTAAATACAACGCACAGGATCCATACGGTCCAGTCGGGCATGCCGCCGATGGCAAAATGAGAGGCAGCACCGGTAAATGCGGTAAATGCCATGATGAAGACGCTGGTTCCTACGGCGGTCTTCAGTTCATAACCCAGGACAGAGGTCAGGATCAGCAGCATCATCATACCGCCACCGGCACCGATGAAGCCACAGATGAAGCCGATCAGCATACCGCATACCAGAGACTGAATGGCTCTTTTCTTCGCGGAGACGCCCTGCATGGCTTCCTTGGTGGTCATAACGGGACGGACGATGAACTTGATACCTAACAGGAAGGTCATGAACACAGAGAAATTCCCCATAGTAGCGGAAGGCACCAGGCTGGATACGTAGCTGCCTACGATGGTGAATACCAGCACGCTTCCCATCATGATCAGACCGTTTTTGATATCAATATTTTTGTTCTTCGCATAAGTATAGGCGGAGACCGCGCTGGCGAGGACATCCGAAGACAGGGCGATGCCCACAGCCATATAGGGATCCATGCCGAGGAAAGTGATCAGCATGGGACTGATGACGGCAGCGGCGCTCATTCCGGCGAAACCGGTGCCCAGACCGGCTCCCATACCGGCGAAAAAAGTGACAAGAATTGTGATTAAAATCTGCATTTATTTAGCTCCTTTCAGGATATTGTCCATATTTTCTTCCATGACATGAAGCATGTGGAAAAAGATCTCTTTGCTTGCCTCATCGGTGCCGTCGAGCAGAGTATCTTTGAAAATGCTCTGTATCATGCGGCCTTTTTCGATGACATCCTGCGCTTTCTCCGTACAGAACAGCAGAGTCTTCCGGCGGTCATCAGGAGCTTCTCTGCGTTCCAGGTACCCCTCGCGCACCAGCTTGTCCACATTGATGGACACCAGATTCGCCTTAATCCTGCGGATCTCCACGACATCACTGGCGGTCCGGTATTCCGGATTGTTGCCGAAGAACATGAGAATATCAAAAGCTGTCTGCGGCAGCTTCAACTGCTGGCACAGAGGCTTGCACATGGCGTTGTAAGCCAGATTGAATTTTTGTACGAATTCAATATCAGTATTCATTCCAAGGCTCCCTTACTTAGTATTATGCAAACGTAATATTCTACAAAGTATAATCATTCAAATTACAAAAATGAATATTTCAAATTTGAAATAAATGCTATATTGCATAGTATTACAGATAGTTTTTGAAGTCAATCATAAGATGTTATATTTCATAAAAAATTTATATTAATTATCCTATCGTAAACATCATTTTGATATGTTATAATTCACATTAGGGTTATTATTCAGTAACTGTGGGCATACAGTAGAAAGTGCCGGGAGGAGACATGAGTATCAATACATATGATGAACAGAAATTCTGGGAGGAAGTGGATATCCTGTTCCCGGATATTGTAAAAGCCATTACTTCCCTGGCGAAAAAATCCTACATATCCATAACCAATCTGCGGAACGGCGTGACATGGTGGTCCGAGAAGGCGATGGAATATTTTGGTATGCAGGAGAACTACACCATTCGCGGACAGGAAAAATCAAAAAGATCGCTCCATCCGGATGATCTGGAGGATTTCCGGAGGGGATTCCAGGAGAGAGTTGCCGGGAAAAATATGGACGAGCCCTGGGAATACCGAGTGCGTGACGGAAGCACCTACAACCGGATCAGCGCCAGAGCGAAAATGCTGAATGATAAGGATGGAAAGCCTTTTGTGATCGTAATACGATATAACAACTACGGTATTTCCGACGAGGTGGATGCGACTACCGGATTGCATACGGAACCGGCGCTGGATCGGGAGATCAGGGAATTCCTGGAGGAAAGCGGACAGGGGAGTCTGCTGAAGATCGGACTGGATCAGTTCAGTCATATCAATGTTATGTATGGAGCTGCTTTTTCGGATAAGATTCTGAATTGTGCGGCACAGGAGCTGTTGCGCCTGTTAAAGGGAAAAGGATATGTATACCGGCTCTCCGGAGCGAAGTTTGTGATCAGCTTTAAAACGGTATCCAAAGCAAAACTGCAGCAGATATATGATGAGATCGTAGAAGTTTTTGAGAATACAGAGGTAGAAGGGAAAAAGATCCCTCTGAAGGTATCTGCCGGCGCAATATTTATGGAACCTTATATGAAGGAGACAAATGCGGTCCGCAGCCGTCTGACTTATGCGTTGAACCATTCCCGGCTTGAGCATCATGGGGAGCTGGTGATTTTTAATGATGAGGTCTGTGGCAGTGACGAGAACCAGTTTGAACTGATCGGTGTGATCCATCAGTGTGCTACGCATAACTTTGAAGGCTTTCGGATGTTCTATCAGCCGATTGCCGATACGAAGACCGGCAAGATCCGGGGAATGGAAGCGCTGCTCCGCTGGGAACTGGAGCCTTACGGGATGGTGTCCCCCGGTGTGTTCATGGAATGGCTGGAACAGGATCCCTGTATTTTTGATCTGGGGAACTGGATCCTTCGGACAGCGCTTACGGATGTACAGAAGCTTCGCAAGGAGACGGAAGGCTTTTTCGTCAATGTCAATGTTGCGGCGGCACAGCTGGAGCGCAGAGAGTTCCGTAGTGCTGTCATGAATATTTTAAAAGAGACCGGTGCGAAGCCGGAAGAGCTTTGCCTCGAATTGACAGAGCGATGCAGAGATCTGGATATTCATTTCCTGCGGGGAGAGGTAGAATTTTTCCATTCCCAGGGGATCAAGATCGCACTGGATGATTTCGGAACAGGCAACAGTTCCTTAAGTCTGGCACTGGAGCTTCCCTTTGACGAACTGAAGGTAGATATGAGCTTCATCCGTGATATTAAGCAAAAACCTCAGAATCAGGCCATGGTGCAGTCCATCGTGGATTATGCCAGGAGGACTAACACCGAGACCTGTATTGAAGGTATTGAGAATAAGGAAGTCAGCGACTATATTGAGCAGTTCGGGTCTACCTGGCAGCAGGGATATTACTATTCCAAGCCGGTACCCATCGATCGGTTTGAAGAAGTGCTGCGAAAACAGGCAACGGAAAAGGAATAAACAGTTATCCCCGGATTGCATTTGGTGCGACGCCGTATTTTTTCTTAAACGCACGGCGGAAGCTGGTCAGATTGTTGTAACCGACCGCCACGTATAAATCAGCTATTTTAATATCTGTTGTTTCCAACAGTTGTTTGGCCTGTGTCATGCGGATCTGTTCCAGATATGTAGAGAAATTAACCCCGACCGTTTTTTTAAAAAGGAAGGAGAAGTAACTCTCGGAGATATGGAACAGATCCGATATTCTGCTTAAACATAAGGATTGATCCCCATAATTCTTATCGATATAAGCCTGAATCCGCATAATTAACTGATTGTCACTTTCCGGCTGCCTGGTTTTTTCGCATAATTCCAGAGCAATCTGTTCGTAATTTCCCAGGGTAGAATCTTCGGACAGACCGGCTAAGCTTGCATCATCGTAGGAAATGTCAATATCCCTGATTACTTTCAATAACGTAATTTCTATATTTTCTAAAAGCCATTTCACTTGTCTGGAATTAAGTTTTCGTTTCTTAAAATTTTCATCCTTTATAAAATTAAAAATGGTTTTTGTCTGTTTTAAATTACCGGATTTAACAAAATTGTATAATTGGTCTGCCACTTCGTTAGGATAAAAGAAGGAATCCTGAAATTCCAAAATCTCACGATACAGACACAGGTACACTGGGCTGGAGACACGTTTTACAGCCTCTTTGGATTGGCGATACGATTTCCAGACGGAGGAGATGGTGTCGGTTGTACAGCCTAATCCACCATAAATCCAGATATTGTATTCCTGCAATAGCGTAGTATGAACATGTGAAAATAAATCTTCGACCTTGTCCAGTTCTTCTCGGTCATATAATAAAATAGTATAAACACTATTCCGGGAACCTTGCATGATATAGGAATGTATAAAATAACTGGAAAGGATATCGGAAATAACATCCGCATAATCAGGGGAGAGGATGTTGATCATTCCCTGAGGGTCATTATTTAGCTCCAAAGTATCCAAGTAGACATTACAGTATAATATAGCAAAGGAATTGGCATTAGCGGAAATGGAAAGATAATTTTGGGCATACGCAGCTTCTTCCTCACTCAGAATCGTACCATGAATCAATTGATCAAAATAATAATTGCGTAGGGTGATCTTTTGTGACTCATTTAACCGCATAAGCTCTTCGTGGTTGAAATTAACTTCTCGAAGACGACATTCCATTGCTTCATATGGTTTATAATTGGCCTTGGACAACAGCACAATAATCAAAAAGCTTCCTACGACACCGAGAAAGATAATGAACAGAGACAACAGCTGCAGTCCGTTTCCCGGTGCTTTCAGGGAGGAAGTGGGAACAATCAGGTAATAGTTCAGATTCGGTGTTTGTACGGAGATATGGAGCACTGTGACGGGAACACCCTGAAATACGGTGCTGGAATATCCCCGTTCAGAATAATTCAGCGAGGAAAGCAGAGAAGCATCCGTTTTTTTCAACAGTGCTTCATTGTTGCTGAAAGTAAGCATAGTTTCAGCGCTGCTGTCCTGAATGATGAGGCAGCCATTCTTCATCAGATCGATAGAGTCCGTCATTTGCTGCATATAATCAGCATTCAGCTCAAAAATGATGTCAGCATTGATATTTTTGAAGGTATAATTCTGCAGAGAGACAGCATAACAATAGTTTTTTCTGTGTGCGTTATATTCGGGCGCAAAGCGGTCAAGAGGCAGAAAATGGTTATAATTGTCGGAGGATTCCAGAGTTCCCTTCCATTCCTCATATTTTGAAGGATCCAGCATTTGATTGTTTTTATAAAAGGAATAGAGATTCTCAAAATCATTGTAGCTGATCACATAGTCTGTATGCCGCAGATGGATATAATAGGTCTGGATCGGCTGGAGTGAATAGTCAGAATACATATTTACAAGAGCCTGCTTGGTAAGATAGGCATTATAATAAAACGCCCGTTCCCCATGATCGGCTTCCGCCAGGCGGGAAAGACTGGTATTATTTGCCATACGCTTGGAAATCAGATAGATATTGGCATAACAGCTGCTGTACTGTTCGGCTACATTTTCCAGAGAAAGCATATTTTCATGCAATAGTTCCTGCTTTACATTATGTGAAAGAATAAAATGAAAAACAATTCCCAAAATGAGCACAATGACCAGGAGCAGACTGTAGGACGTTATCAATTTTATGAAGTATTTATTTTTTTTAGAATTCATAACAAAAACCCTCCTGAAAGATATTATTATAGTATCATAATCGACAAAAAAGGCAATGAAATAAGATACGGTAAAGTGAAATGTGTACCGTTGACATAAAAAATGAACCCTAGATAACAAAAAATATGTACACCAAATATTGAAATGTGTGGCTTTTAATTGTGCAGAATGGCAGATATAATGAAGGCACATTGATACTTCCGGCGCCGAAGTGACAATCATCAACAAACGAGCAGTAAAGAAACAAAGCAAAAACAAAATAAGAAACAACAGAGAAGATAACAGAATATGGACGGAGGTTATTTATGGTAAAGAAAAAGTTATTATCAGTTGCACTGGTTGCGGTTACTGTATGTTCCATGATATTTACAGGGTGTGGGAGCTCTGCGGAAAATACGGGAAATGATACAGGAAAGACAGATACCGGCGCACAGGCAGGAAATACTGCGGGGGATGTTGCGGATGATGTAGAGAAACCGGAAAAGATTACAATTATGGTAGACGGAACATTTACAATGCTGGCAGATGGTCAGGAAGAATGGGTCAATAAATGGGAAGAACTGACAGGAATTGAACTGGAAGTTATTCAGCCGGATCACAATGCTTACTATGATGTGCTGGGACAGACATTTGCCAGCGGACCGGAGAACTGGCCGGATGTAGTAATCCTTGGATCTTCCTATTATTCCGGATATGCAGGAGAAGGAGCTCTCTGGGATATGACGGATGCCTGGAACAATTCGGAGCTGAAGAAGAATCCCAATACGGATGTGAGCGTCGTAGAAGGGAATATGCTGGATGGACACCTGTATGGACTGGCACTGAGCGGCGGTGGTGGTTGCATGACTTTCGTTAGAAAACAGTGGCTGGATAATTGTGGACTGGATATTCCTACAACGTATGAAGAGTACCTGAAAATGCTGGATGCCTTCAGTAACGGTGATCCGGATGGAGACGGCATTAAGGGCAATACCATTGGTGTGTCCGCAGCGGGATTTGTAGGTAATGAAGCTCCTTATACCAATTATCTGCCGGAATTCTATCAGGACGCATATCCTTCCTTCTATCAGGGAGAAGATGGCGTATGGAGAGATGGATTTACCGAGGATTCCATGAAAGAAGCGATCAAGAGATTACAGAATGCTTACAACAAGGGTTATATCGACAAGGAATCTCTGACGAATGCGACCAGTAATTGCCGTACCAAATTTATGGAAGGTGAGTTCGGAGCATTTACTTACTGGGCAGGCGGATGGGCTGATACGCTGTCGGAGGGACTGATTGCAAATGGACAGGACGGCGAACTGGTATTTATGCCGCCTATCGCAGAGGTTGGAAAATACTGGCAGAGATGTGCACCGGTGTATGCAATTACTTCTTCGTGTAAGAATCCGGAAGGCGTATTTAAATATTTCCTGGAAAGCATTTTTGATGATGGAGATATAGAAACCTTGTGGAGCTATGGAGTAGAAGGCGTTCATTGGTCCAGACAGGCAGAAACAGTATGTGGTAATACATATCAGGATGGAGAATTCCATATGCTGGAGATGCGTTCTCAGCCCGGAGTACAGTATGGGGGCGGTATTATAGGAAATAACAATATCTGCCCGTTGACAGAAAAACTGATGCCCGAAAAGAAATATACAGAGGAATCTATGGAAATCTTCAATGCCAATAACAAGACGGCACCTCTGCCGGTAACAACAGATATGATGAGCCAGTATAACGGCGATCTGACCAGTTTGAAGAACTCTATTATTGCGGACTGTGTAGTACAGGGTGTTTCTGTGGAAGAGGGTTACAAGCGTTTTGAACAGGAAGGCGGAGCTGAATGGTCTCAGGCAATCGTAGATTCCTTGAATAAATAATCTGGTAACAGTATAGGAGGTTGCATTATGATAGATAAAATGAGAGAGCTGACAGACAGGCAGATGCAGGATTTTGTAAGAGTGTTGGAAAAAAGAAGGGTTCCGCTGCATAGTGTTCTGATAGCGCAGCATGGGAAGCTTATATTTGAAAAATATTATGCACCCTATTGCCGTAATAAACTTCAGAGAATGTTTTCTGTGACTAAGAGCTTTACTTCTCTGGCAATCGGATTGTTGGAGCAGGAGGGGAAGATTTCCCTGCAGGATCATATCTGCGATTATTTCCCGGAATTTCTTCCCGGAGTGGTACATCCCTGGCTGGCAGAGATGACGATTGAAAATATGTTGAAAATGCAGACCTGCCACAATATGACGACTTATAACAAGACCAGCACAACGGAGAACTGGGTGAGGAGCTTTTTCCAGACAGAACCCACCCACAGACCCGGAACGCTCTTTATGTATGATACCTCATCCTCCCATGTACTCTGTGCACTGGTAGAAAAACTGACTGGTAAGAAGATGCTGGATTATATGAAGGATAAGCTGCTGCGCCAGATTGGCTTCAGCGAGGAGTCTTATATCTTAGAGGATCCCTTTGGAACCTCTATGGGAGGGAGTGGCCTGATGGCTACTCCCGAGGATCTGCTGCGTACCGGTTGTATGATGTTAAAGCAGGAAAAAGGTTCCTATGTAGCGAGAGCGACAGAGCCGAGAACAGCAACACAGCTAGATGGAGCTGATGGCTGGTATGGATATATGATTCCAATTCCGATGGAGGGAACTTTTGGAATGATGGGGATGGGCGGACAGATGATGCTGGCATTTCCGGAAATGGATCTCGTCGTTGTAACGACAGCAGATACGCAGGGGATGGTCGGAGTCGAGCAGCTGATGCAAAATGCTGTGACAGAAGTTCTACTGAAGGATTGTTTTCCGGAAAACGATGTGGAGAAAACAACGTTGCCTGTGCTGCGTACAGTGTTTGAAGGAAAACCTTGTGCAGATTATGGGAAAAAATATCCCCTGCTCCGAAACAAGTATGGATTTACATGGTGTGGCGTGACTTTTTCCGAGGAGGATCAAAAAGGAGTACTCTCGTATGAAATAGAGGGAAGAGAATGTCAGATTCCTTTTGGAATCGGACATCTGGAAGAGGGAGAGTTCCCTATATACAAGGAGAAATGTGCTGCCTCCGGAGCCTGGATAGATCAACATACGCTGTATATCCTTTGTTGGTTGATTGGAGAAAGCGTTGCATCCATCCGTTTCCGTCTCTATTTCTCGGAAGATGGACTGACGGTACATATGAATAAAACAGAAGAGACAAAGTACAACGAATATATGGGATTTTTGAATAGCTGACATAGAGCAGCCGGAACGGAGGGTAAGCGTTGAATGTGAAAGAGAAAGGAAAAACTTTGCCTAAGAGGACGCCTGGAGGAACCGTGTTCAAGCACGCCCGTGCATATCGGGGAGTCTATCTGATGGCGACACCGGTATTGGTGTCAGCATTGATATTTTATTATCTTCCTATGTTTGGTATCCGTTATGCCTTTTTTACATATAAAGGAATCAATGATCCGATCTTCGTAGGAATGAAGCATTTTGTAAAAATGTTCAGTATGCCGGGATTCTGGAAGGCGTTCAGCAACACGTTGGTGCTGAGTATTACAAAGCTGATTCTGAATACCGGTGCGGCAGTTATTATTTCGGTACTATTGAATGAATTGATTTATTTAAAGTTAAAAAAGGTATTTCAGACGATTGTATACATTCCGCATTTCATGTCCTGGGTAGTGGCAGCATCTATCTTTTCCATGATCCTGTCTCCGACATCTGCGGGATTGGTCAATGATGTTTTGATGAAATTACACTTGATCACGGAAAATATTTATTTCCTCGGAGACCAGAAATGGTGGAGATTTTCGTATTATATAATCAATGTCTGGAAGGATACCGGCTGGGGAACGATTATTTTCATGGCGACGCTGGCGGGGATCAGCCCGGAATTGTATGAAGCAGCGTCGATGGATGGGGCAAACCGTTTCCAGAAGATGATCTATATTACCCTGCCTGCGTTGAATAATACTATCGTGACGGTACTTGTCTTGAATCTGGCGAAGGTTATGAATTTGTTTGAGTCAGTTTTTGTATTACAGAATGATGCCGTTATCAAGGTATCGGATGTATTGCAGACTTATATCTATACGCAGACATTTAACTCCGGTGCAATTCCGGATTATGGGTATACGACAGCGGTCGGTATGTTTTCCTCTATTATAAGTTGTATTCTGGTACTGGTATGTAACAGGGTAAGCCATAAGACGAGAGGAAGAGGTATTGTATGATGAAAAAGAAAGTGAAAATTTTTGATATCGTATTGATCGTGATATTTACGGTATTTTCTCTGCTGATGATCATCCCGGTATATAAAGTGCTGGTGGACTCTTTCGATCTGAAGACGGCTTATGGTATGAAATTGTTTCCGGAGAAGTTTGGTTTCGCGGGGTATAAAACTATTTTTACCAATTCGACGATGCTCAGACCATTCCTGATTTCCTGTTACACGACGGTTATGGGAACAATCATGGGATTATTGCTCTCTGTACTGGGAGCGTATGTGTTGATCCAGTGGAAGATGCCGGGGCGGGCATTTATTGCCAATGTGCTGTTGTTTACCATGATATTTAACGGAGGTATGATCCCGACCTATCTGGTAATGAAGGATTTTCATCTGACAAATAATCTGTGGGGTGTGATCCTGCTGCCTGCGATCAACGTATACAATCTGGTGCTGATGAAGAATTTCTTTGAAGGAATCCCGGTCAGCCTGATGGAATCGGCAGAGATTGATGGCTGTTCACATTTCCGGATCTTGTACAAGATTGTATTACCGCTGTCGAAAGCAGCACTTGCATCTATCGGACTTATGTATGCGGTAGGATATTGGAACGATTACACCAATTATAAGCTGTATATCACGAATTCAAATCTGTATAACTTCCAGATGAAGCTGCGTGCATTGATCATGGGAAGTGATCTGCCGTCAGCGATAGAAGGAGCTACAGAAAATACAGTAAAAAATGCATCAGTTATCGTAGCAATCCTGCCGTTTATGATCATTTATCCATTCTGCCAGAAATATTTTGTACAGGGAGTAAATATCGGAGCGGTAAAGGAATAACAGGTTACAATTAAGTGATAATAAACAAAACAAAAATGACATCGGTGGATATCTTCCCGATGTCATTTTTTATGAAATGAAATCTCAAGAAAATCTTAAGAATTTTCGGTGGACAAACATAAGGCTTTCGCGATACAATGTATTTTAGAGTGTCGGTCGGATGACCGGTTAGAACAAACAGATGAAAGGAAGCATTCATGAAAAAGAAAGTACTTGCAGCAATTTTGATTGCAGTAGGTGTTCTGACAGGATGTGGAAACACAGAACCTATTTCTTCCCCTATCCAGACTGTGGAAGCAGAGCCTATTGCTACTGATATCCAGGAGGTTGAACAGCCCGGTGCAACAGAGGAAGTCAATGAGAATCATGACGGTATGTACCGCAGTGAGCTTACCAATGAGTGGATCGATGAGAGCCTGAAGGATCAGCGCCCTATCGCCGTAATGGTAGATAACGAGAAGACCGCACTTCCTCATTTCGGTGTGGCAGATGCAGATGTAGTATATGAGATCATGAACAGTACCCTGAACGACAGAATTACCCGTTTCATGGTAGTGGTAAAGGATTGGGATAAGATCGAGCAGTTGGGCAGTATTCGTAGTGCCCGTCCCACCAACTTCATGCTTGCAGCAGAGTGGAACGCAGTGCTGTGTCATGATGGTGGCCCTTTCTTCATCAATGACTGGGTAGCAAAGGATTATTCCGCAAACTTCAGCGGTGGTTTTGCCCGTTACAGCAACGGTAAGGCAGCAGAGTTCACCGAGTATATCACTTACGATAAGTACACCAATACCCAGAAGGGCAAGACCTATGATGGTCTGAAGCAGCGTTTTGAGAGTTCCAGATATACCACAACTTACAATGATTATTATCAGGGACCTCACTTCAAGTTTGCGGATGCAGAGGTTACCTTTGCTGACAGAAACGATGCGATCAGTGCAACCACTATTGAGCTTCCCTTTAAGCATAATGGTTCTACTCTGAAGTACAACGAAGAGACCGGAACCTATGATTATTATGAGTATGGTTCTGCGCACAAGGATGCAGCAAGCGGCGAACAGCTGACTTTTGAGAACGTTATCCTGCAGAATACCACTTTTGCAGATCTGGGCGAAGGTTACCTGATCTACAATGCGATCGATTCCGGACGCTCCGGTTACTATATCACCGAGGGTAAGGCAATCGAAGTAAACTGGACCAAGTCTTCCGAGAATGCGATCACACATTATTATGATGCGAAGACCGGCGAGGAGATCGAGGTCAATACCGGTAAGACATACATCTCTCTGATTCCTTCCGATGGCTGGAACAATGTTGTGATCAAATAAATACAGTCATTATGATAAAAGTAACAAGATCCCTTCCGTGGTGTTATCACCGCGGGAGGGATTTTTTGTGCGATAATGTAACTTGATAAGCTCTTCCATGTTTATTTTGATAGATATCTATGACAATAAATAAGCGTTTTATCCGCAATAACCCTAAAAACCTCATGGATATTACTGAAAACTTGCCTTATAATAAAGCATAGTAAAAATGTTTAGGAGTGAAGGCAATGAAGACTGCGAAAAAATATAATCCGGATCTGATCCTGCATGGTAATCTGATCCGTGCAATATTATCTTTGGCAATCCCTGTGGTGATCAACAGCTTTTTACAGACCATGTATAATCTGACAGATACTTACTGGCTGGGGAAGATCGGCACGGAGCAGTTGGCAGCGATCAATCTGGTCACACCGATGCAGAATATCATCACGAATTTCGGCAGCGGAATTACGGTGGCAGGCGCTGTTCTCATCGCCCAGTTTATTGGTGCGGGCGAAAAGGAGGACGCAAGATCCATGGCGAACCAGATCTTCGTCTGTGCCATGGGTTTTGCGGTAGTCTGTGCAGCATTATGTTTTCTGGGGACTCCGGCGATCGTGAACTGGCTGGGAGCTGACGGAGGCACGGCATATTATGCGAGAGTCTACCTGCGGGTAGTTATATGGGATATGCCCTTTTTGTATATGGTGAACATATTCTCCGCGGTACATCAGGCACAGGGAGATACGGTGAGACCTATGTTATTGAATCTGGGAGGCATTACGCTGAACCTGTTCCTGGATCCGTTTTTTATGATCATTCTGGATATGGGCACGGCCGGTGCGGCATTGGCAACACTTTTAGCAAAAGCGGTGCCTGCTACGGTGGCATTTATACTTTTGTGCAGACCGGGGACTGACATCTGCTTAAACCGCAGATATATGCGCTTACAGAAGGAAAAACTTGGCATGATCCTGAAGGTCGGACTGCCTACCGCTATCGGAGGCAGCACCATGCAGCTCGGATTCCTGCTTATGAGTAAAAACGTATTTGTCTATGGAACGGAGGCGATGGCAGCTTACGGCATCGGCAACAAGGTCAACGGTCTGATCACCCTGCCTTCCAACGCTATCGGTTCAGCGACTGCAACGATCGTGGGACAGAATATGGGAGCAAAACAGCCGGAGCGTGCAGAGCAGGGATATCGTTTTTCCATGTGGATATCGGTTGTATTTTTGTTCGTAGGTGGTATGATCTTATCAAGAGATATGATCTCCACGGCGATCGTCAGTATTTTCTCCAAAGATGCAGAGGTCGTGGGAATGGCAGCAGACTTTTTAAGTGTGATGGCATTCTGGTGCTTTACTAACGGAGTGTACAACACGACTTCCGGACTGTTCCAGGGAACCGGACATACGGAAGTAACTATGGCGATCGATGTGACGCGACTGTGGGTATTCCGTTTCCTGACGCTGTGGTTCTGCGAGAGCATTCTGCATATGGGCGTGCGCAGTGTCTGGTATTCCGTGGTGATCAGTAACGGTATCTCTTCCCTGATCCTGTATGTTCTGTACCGCTGTGGTATCTGGAAGAAGACGCGGATCAAAGTGGGAAAAGAAGCTGCTTAAGGAGCACCATGGAGAATAAGAAAAAAGTTAAGAAGAGTCTTCGGATATATATAAGCATCGTTGTAGTACTTTTGCTGCTTCAGGTCATTGCCTGGAACAGCAGAAGCTTCAGCGATGCTTATATTGCTTATATTTTCCCCATCTGGGTCAATACCTATGGCAGGATTACGGGAAGCTTCCCATTTTCCGTGGGAGAATGGATGATCGTGGCGGGGATCGCTGTTGTAATATCGGCGGTTCTGCTGGGGATCAGTCTGATATTTCCGGGATGCAGGCATTCGGCAAGGTATTGTCGCGGTGTTAAGAGGTATTTTCGGTTTTTTGCATGGGTGCTGCTATTCGTGTTTGCGATCATGACTTTGAATTGTACGATGATCTATCATGGTTCTACCTTTTCGGAGAAGTATTTCGGAGAGGAAGAGGGGCAGCAGGATGTGACGCTGCAGGAGCGGACGGAGGAGCTGCTTAGGATTTATAACGATATCGTGTCCCATTGCAATGCATTGAGTATGGAGATGGAGCGGGATGACAGCGGCGCAGTGGTATATTCCGGAGGTGTGGACAGTAAGGGGAATGCGGTGGATATGGCAGGGAAAGCCATCGATGCGATGCAGAACCTGGGGAAAAGCTATGCCCAGCTGGATGGTTATTATCCGAGACCGAAGGCTATGTTTTTCTCGGATTTCATGTGCCAGATGTATATGTGCGGGTACTATTTTCCGTTTTCCATGGAAGCAAATTATAATGACGTTATGTCTGTCATGAAGAAACCGGCGACTATGTGCCATGAACTGGCACATATCCGGGGATATATCTACGAGGATGAGGCGAATTTTATTGCGTTTCTCGCATGTGTGGAGTCAGATGATGCGGCATTTCAGTACTCGGGATATTTAAGCGTCCTGAATTATGTGGCGAATGATCTGTACAAGACGAGACTGGCGGATCCTGAGAGCTATGCGGCAGCCAGAGAGGCAGTACGTCCGCTGCAGGTATTGCAGCAGGTGCGGGAGGACAATATCTTCGTCACAGAGATGGAATGGGAGCGGATCAATGGGAAAGCGGTAGTGGACACGGAGACTGTGGACAGTGTCTCAGATACTCTAACGGATGCTTCTCTAAAGCTGAACGGTGTGTCGGACGGCATGGTCAGCTACAACCGGGTAGTGGAGCTGTTGTTACAATGGTACGGCAAACAAGGGGACTACTAACCGAAACATTTGTAGGAGATAGAGGAATAATTGCAAAAATTTAAAATTTTTTCTATTAACCACTTGACATTTGATCAGAATTTATGTAAACTACGATTGTTGTGACGCAGAGCAGTCATGAAATAAAGATTGCAAGAAGGATTAAGTCGCGGGCCCAGATAGCTCAGTTGGTAGAGCAGAGGACTGAAAATCCTCGTGTCACTGGTT
>OIZP01000614.1_pt1 | contig 21696 bp, 18 predicted proteins | sample 1588531 | NCBI WGS metagenome assembly OIZP01 (sample SAMN03283283) | human gut metagenome | biome: human-associated habitat; material: feces | host: Homo sapiens | place: Peru | collected 2012
AAAACAAAAAATGGATCATCATTGCGCTGGTACTGGCACTTGCGCTGGGCGGCGGTTCTGTGGCAGCAGTGGTGATATTACATAGAAACGGCAATCGATCAGAATTTTCCATGCCGGGTAATATGGCGGGATTGACCTTCACGGAGGATATGACTGCTGCGTCAGGTGTTACCAATGTCGGTATCACGGAGGAGAGCTTTGACGTGGAAAATCTGACGACAGAGTTAGAGATTGAGGAAGTCTATGCGGTCTCCGGGGAAGAGATAACGGCAGGGGATAAGATTTTAAAGCTTACGGAGGACAGTGTGGAGGAAGCCAGAAAGGAACTGGAGAGAGCGCTGGAGGATGCGGAACTTGCGTATCGCACCGGAGCTATTGAATATGAGCAGAACCTGATCACAGCGGAGTATACGAGAGACAGTGCCATTCTTACCGGACAACAGGCTAAGGATGTCTATGATGAGACGGTAGCAAGTCTGCAGAGTGCTGTGACCAGGGCGGAAGAGGAATTGCAGGATGCCGAGGATGAGATAGCGGAATATGAGTCTTACGTTAATGACGGTTCCTATAAGAGTTATTTTAAGGTAGATGAATATCAGGCAATCTATGATGAGAACCTGAAAGCACTGACGGATAAACTGGATGAGTGGGGAATTGGCTGGTCCCAGATCACCGGCGGGTCAGCCGGATCTGTGCAAGCAGGTGGAACCGCAGGCAATGTGCTGGGCAGCAGTGGACAGGACAGCAATTCCTCGAATGTGAAAATCTTGGCATCTCTATACAGCATTTTGGAACAGAACCTGAAGGATCTGGAAGAAGCACAGGAAAAATATGAGGATGCAGTCACCAATGCTTCTTTTAACTTACAGACATTGCAGTTAAAGCTTCCCAGCCTTCAGCAGGCAGTCACGGAGGCGAAGGAAAATTATGAGATCCAGCTGGCGCAGGCAAAGCTGACCTATGAGACTTCCCTGTCCGGCGCAGAACGGGCAGAGAGCGATTATAACACTACGGTGGAAAAAGCTAAGTCCGATCTGGCAGCTCTGAAAAGTACTTATGAAGATGCAAAAGAGAATCTGGAACTGTTTGAAAGCAGCGTGGGAGACGGATATTTCTATGCATCTGAGGACGGAACGATCCTGCGGACCATGGTGCGGGCGGAGCAGACGCTGACTTCCGATGCAGTGGTATTCGTTTACAGCAATCCGAAGGAGCTGACGGTCACCGTATCGGTAGATCAGGCGGATATTGCAAAACTGACCGTAGGCGACAGTGCTTATGTGCAGTCCTCCGCAGGCAGCGGATATACCGGTGTGATCACAGCCATTGATCCGGTATCATCGTCTGACAGCCGTACCAGTGTCACTTACAGCGTGACGGTACAGATCAATGTAGAAGATGAGAAGGACAGCTTAAGTGCCAACGAATCCGTCACCGTAGTCTTCGGCATGACGGAGGAAGAGATCAAGCAGTTACAACAGAGACAGCGTATGCAGGGAGGACAGACACAGTCATGAAATTAAAAAGCCCACATTTTGATAAACTGAAATCCCTCACGAAGAAGCAGAAAAAACTGATCCTGGCGGGGATCGTACTGTTTCTGCTGATTCTGGCGGCCAGTTATACCGTGTTCATCGCACCGTTACTTCAGAAAGAACAGTGGATCTACAAGGAAGAGACCGTGGAGCGTGGTACTTTAAAGGTAGGTGTTACTGAGAGCGGCTCTCTGGAATACAACACAAAATCCATAGATTACGATCTGGATCTGGACGTCAGTGACGATGACGAGGATGACAGTGAGGAAGATGACGATGATACCGTACAGAAATATCTGAAGATAGAGGAGATCTATGCTGCCAGCGGGCAGCGTGTCACCGAAGGCGAGGAACTGCTGAAATTCACGGAAGACAGCGTGGAGGCGGTTCGGGTATTGTTGCAGAATGCGGTAGTGGAGGCGCAGGCAGACTATGCGGAGGCAGAGAGTACTTATGAATTGTCCCTGCTGGAAGCCCAGACGGATTATGATACCCAGAAGATCAGTGCTTCCTATGCGGCATCCATCCGCAATACTTCCGGGACCAGCGTGACGAACAAAGTGGCATCTCTGCAGGTACAGCTAGAGCAGAAGCAGGCGAATACAGCTTCTCTGCAGGAGAAGCTGACAGAAGCCCAGGAAGATTATCAGGATGCATTGGAAGATTATGAAGCGGCAAAAGAAGGTTATGAAGGCGCCGGAACCGATAATACAGTGAATTTTATGACGATCCAGAATGGTTATCTCAGTGCCAGATCCAAATACCAGCAGGCAAAATCAGCGTTGACGCAGGCAGAGGATGCTTTATCGGAGAATGAAAGTGCTATTACCGATCTGCAGAACCAGCTGGCAGCGGCACAGGCAAAGCAAAAAATCGATAAGCTGGATACAGAAGAGACCTATCAGGAAGCGGTGATCACCGGACAGAATGCGGAGACCACTTACAACGCTGCAGTGGAAGATCTGAAGGAGACCTTACAGGAAGCGGAAGAGACGAAAGAAAAACGGGAAGAACAGTTACAGGCCTTTGAAGATTTCGTCGGAAGTGATGGTATCCTGTATGCCACAGGGGATGGTGTGATCACAGAGGTCAGCTACGAAGCGGGAGATCGCCTGACGACGACAGGAGCTCTGTTTTCCTATGCAACGTCGGATGACATGAGAATCTCCGTGGATGTGACCCAGGAGGATATTGTGGACCTGCAGGTTGGAGATGCGGTAGATATCACCTTTACGGCATACCCGGAGGATTCCTATATCGGAAGCATCCTCTCCATCAATACCACGGCTACTTCCGATTACAGCAACACGGTAAGTTACACTGTGGAGATCAGCGTGGAAGGTGAACTGGAGCAGCTCTACGGCGGCATGACGGCAGATGTGATCTTCGTTACCGAAGAAAAGGAAGATGTCCTCTATGTATCCCGTAAGGCAATCGTAGAAGAGAACGGCAAGACCTATGTATATCGCAAGACCGCTTTGGGAGGCAGAGAACTGGCGGAGGTAGAGACCGGTATCACCAACGGTGTGGACATTGAGATCCTGTCAGGACTGGAGGAGGGCGATACTATTTACCTGGCAAGTAAGGTCAGCTCTGAGGCAGAGGTAAAGAGCACGCAGGAGGATTCCGGCAGCAGTGCTGATACCACAACCGGCAGTGATATGGAGCTTCAGGAATTCGATGAATCCCTTATGCCAGAGGATATGCAGATGCCTTCTGGAGGAGCAATGCCGCAGGGTGGTCCCGGAGGCAGCGGTTCCGACAGCTTCGGCGGCGGAATGCCGGGCGGTCCCGGAGGACAATAAATCAGGCGGATGGAGCAAATGTTGAGAAGCAGACAGAAATGATTGGGAACAGTTATGAAGCAGAATGAAAATGGGAAAAAGATCAAGGAAACTATAAAAAATCGGATGAGCTGGATCGGATCATGGAAAAGCTGGTCGAAAAGGCGCAAGCTCACCACAGGTATCTGTGGTGTCTGCGTAATTGCCGTAGTGGCATGTGCTACCAGATTTTCCGGTGGTTCCGATACGGAAGTCATCTATAAAGAGACCACCGTAAAATACGGGACACTGGTCAAAGGTGTGACGGAGAGCGGTTCCGTGGACATCGGTACGGTGGATCAGACCTTTGATCTGGATATGAGTGCCCTGCAGAGAACGGATACTTCCGGTAGCAGTTCATCCAGCGGTTCTTCTGGTACTGCTGGCAGCAACTCTGGTTCCGGTGGATTTGGCGGCATGAGTGCTTCCGGCGGCGGAGCCCAGGGAGGCTTAGACATGTTTGGGCAAATCTTTAATATGGGCGGAAGCAGCTCCGGCAGCAATGGTGACGATTCTACCCTGACTGTGGCGGAGGTAGTGGTCTCCGTGGGGCAGCAGGTGTCCGAGGGAGATCCCCTGTACCTGCTGGAAGAAGACAGTGTCTCCGACCTGGAAGACGAACTGCAGTCTAACGTAGAGAAAGCAAAAGCGGATCTGGAGGCGGTGGAAGCCGACCAGACCCTGTCAAAACAACAGGCAAAATACACTTATGACAGCAGCACTGCTTACGGCAGTTATATTAATACCGAGTACAGTACTACATTGCAGGAACTTCAGAATACAGTAGATTCTGCGGAGAGCACACTGGAGCAGGCAAAGAGCAGCCTGGAAGATTACCGGGCACAGCTGGAGGAAGTAACGGCAGCCTATGAGGATGCGGCACAGGTATTGTCGAACTGTAAATACAGCCTGAACAGTACAGACGCAGCCGATGATACTTACGGATATGTCTATTACGCGCAGCTGACGGAGCAGGCACAGTCCACGGCAGATTCCCTGGAGCAGCAGAAGGAAGAGCTGGAACAGAGAGTAGAGCAGGCGGAGGAAAATGTAACCACTGCCGAAACCGCCTACAATAAGGCAGAACGGGAACTGGAGCAGGGGAAACTGACCGCAGCCGAGACCCAAAAACTGAGAACACTGGCTTACAATACCGCACAGGAGACCTATGACATTGCACTGGGGTATCTTGCGCAGGAATTGTCCGATCAGCAGGAAACCTATAATGAGACACTGGAAAAATGGAATGAGTTCAGCACTTATATCGATGGTAATGCAGTATGTGCAAGATACAATGGTGTCATCACCGGCGTGGAGCTGGAGGCCGGAGATAAGATCAGTACCGGAACCTCTCTGGTTACTTTATACGATATGGACGAAGTGACCATAACGGTAACAGTGGATGAAGATGACATGACGGATATTTCTCTGGGATCTGCGGCGAATATTGCATTGACGGCATATCCGGAAGATACCTTTACGGCAAAGGTGACTGCTATTGGAGATGCGACATCAGATTCCAGTGGAAACATAACTTATGACGTAACTGTCACATTAGAAGGGGATGTCTCCGGACTGTTCCAGGGTATGACAGGAGATGTGACTTTCGTTACGGAACAAACGGAAGAAGTGCTGTATGTCTCACGCAGAGCCATTATCACAGAGGATGACAAGATTTATGTAAAAGTGAAGACTGCAGATGGCAGCATTGTGAAAAAAGAAATAACGACAGGACTGTCAGATGGCTCTAACGTGGAGATCTCCGGAGATGTTGCAGAAGGAGATACCGTATTGATCGAAAGCAGCATTACGAAGTAGAGCGGAGACCTGTGGGAAAGTAAGGTCAATGGAAGGGAAGAAGTAGAATATGAGATTATCCGAAATATTGCGTCTGGTGTGGCTGAACCTGTCACAGAATAAATTCAAAGTGATCCTGACTTCCATCGGTATCGTTGTTGGATCCGCCACCATAATGCTGGTGCTGGCGATAGGTACCGGTGGAAAAGAAGAAGTGGCGGAGCAGTTCAAGAACCTGAATGCCGGAGCCATTGATATTTCCTGTGACAGCAGTGACAGCGGCGGTTTTAGCTTTGAAATGCCGGGCGGAGGAGGAAGCGTTACAGTCACCAATATGGGCGGAAGTCCCGGAGGAGGTTCCGGCGGCGGTATGTCCGGTGGTCCCGGCGGTGGCATGGACTTTGGCGGATTCTTCGGTTTTGGACAGGAGGAAGAGAGCGAAGTCGTGACATTGACCAGTGAAAACTGCGATGATCTGGCGACTTTTGTATCGGGAATCTCTGCGACCACGATCTCTTATTCCACCACAGCATCGGTGGAGGGAGGAGATATGACCTCTGCTTCCTATTACACCATTGCCGGTGTGGAAGACAATTATGCCGCCATCAGTAATCTGGAAATGGCCATCGGGGATTTCCTCACAGAAGAAAACAACGAGAGTAAGGAAAAGGTGTGCGTACTGGGTGCCACCGTGGCAAAGGAAATTTTCGGCAGCGCCTACGATGCCTATGACGGTACAGTCTATATTGATGACCGTCCCTATATAGTGTCAGGGGTACTATCCGAGATGGGAACTGTGGCATCCGGCATCAGCCCGGATACGGCGATCTATGTACCTTACGAAACCGGCATCAAATACATTACCGGTACGAGTATCAGTCCAACCATCACGGTCATCGCGGAGGATGTGAATCAGGTGGATACTGTAATGACGGATGTGGAGAGTACCTTAAAAGAAAGCTATCCCAACACCACATTTACCATCAGCGATGCCGGAAGCAAGATGGAAGCAGCCTCCGCTTCCAATGAGACTTTGACATTACTGCTGATCTCTATGGCAGTGATCGTATTTATCGTCGGCGGTATCGGTATTATGAATGTGCTGTTTGTATCTATCAAGGAGCGTACCAACGAGATCGGTATTTTGAAAGCGCTGGGCTGTTCCCGGAAGGATATCCTGTTGGAGTTTTTATTGGAGGCAAGCTTTACCAGTCTGGTAGGAGCGGTGCTGGGGGTGCTGGTGGCTCTTGGAATTACGCCATTCGTGCAGCTGTTCAACGTGAGAGTGTCCCTGTCGGTGCAGGGTGCAGTATTGTCCCTGTTGTTTGGTGTCCTCACCGGAAGCATCTTCGGCTTCTATCCGGCGTATAAGGCATCGAGACTGATCCCCGTAGAAGCTTTAAATCAGGAATAGTGCGAAAGGTGTAAGGATTATGATGGAAAACGCAATGATCACCATGAAAAATATAAATAAAGGCTATATGCTGGGAGAGGAACGTCTGCCGATCCTGAAGGACATCAATTTTCAGGTAAATAAGGGAGAATATGTGGCAATCTTAGGCCCTTCCGGTTCCGGTAAGACTACGTTAATGAATATGATCGGCTGTATGGATGTGATGGACAGTGGGGAATATTATCTGGATGGCATGGCAATCCACGAGACCAAAGAGGACGACCTGACCATGGTGCGCAACCAGAAGATCGGGTTCATTTTCCAGAACTATCAGCTGATCCCGACCTATAATGTCATGCAGAATATTATCATGCCCCTGCTGATGCGCAGCATGACCCACGAGGAAGCAGAAGAAAAGTGTAAAAATACTATCAAGCTGCTGGGGCTGGATCATCGTATCGGACATAAGCCAAACGAGCTGTCCGGCGGACAGAAGCAGAGAGTATCCATTGCCAGAGCACTGGTGGGACAGCCGGCAATCCTGTTAGCGGATGAACCTACCGGTGCTCTGGATCAGACTAGCGGTAAGGAAGTACTGAAGCTGTTCCGGGAACTGAACGATATGGGCAACACCATCGTCATGATCACCCACGACCTGGGCGTAGCACAGTCTGCGAAACGTATCGTACGTATTGTGGACGGACAGTTACAGGAATAAGGGATAGTCACTCAGCCAACGGGAAAGAGGCTGGGACTGTTCCAGACCGGATTTCAGGGTACGGTCGGCATCCGATTTATTTTCTGCCGGTATTATCAGCAGAAATTCTTTCCCGTCCATAAGTACACCGCAGAATACGGTTTTCAGATCCCGGGAGATAAGAAACATATTTCCCGGGATATTTGTTACAGATTCGGTCAGGCAGGAGTAATAGGGTTCTTCATCGATAAAAGGTGCATAGAATCCCATGTCATCCGCACCTTCCACGAAAAGCCTCTCTCCGTTCATCCAGACATTTCCCGCTATGGCGTCTTCCTGGTTCCCCCAGAGATAATGTAAGGCTTTCCCGTGGATCTCCACCGATACCTGTTCGAAGGTATCCGGTTCCGTCAGACTGACCAGCATTCCGGTTCCGGTATAGTCATAATCCTTTTTGATGGGAGTATGATAATAGCGGATCCCGTAGTCTCCAAGGCAAAATAAGGCAAATACGAGCAGAAAAATCAGAATGCCGCAGAAAACGGTTCTTAATTTTTTATTTCGCATCATGGTTCTTGCCTCCTTTTTATTTTATTATACAATCAGATATCCATACTGGCAATGAGCTGAAACATTTCCTCTGCGGTCATGTGATCTGCGGTGATCACGTATACATAATTGTCAGCTTCATAATAAGCCATGGCGTAACCATCCACATAAGTATATACCGTGGCAATGTGACCGCCGATGACATGTTCCTCTTCGGCATCGTATTCATTGTCTAATACGAGTGTCTGGGCATTATTTGCGGAAATTAGCATTTGCTCCCAGATGAGCTGTTCTCCGGCATTGTTTTCATAGAAAATTTCACAAAAAAGAGGACTGTCTCTTCGGTCTGTCTCTGTATAGCCCTCCGGGATGCAGGTCGGTATCGTAGGAGTGAGTACCGCATCTTTTTCCTCGGAAGAGTAGTTATACTGCGTAGCATCCTCGCGCAGGGTCTTTAGTGTCATGAAAAACTTATCCCGATAGGCATCCACACTTAACGTCAGAACCAGTCCGGCACATACGATACCGGTGAAAAAGATTGCCATGCGTTTTAGGAGCTGTTGTGCACCGGTCAGCACCGGATGGGCTTCCCAGCGGATCACTTTTTGCATTTTTTGTTCAAAACGTTTTGAAAATACATATTCCCGATCAACCTGATTTTCTAATGCTGTTATCATGGCATTGTCCACCACAGGCATATGCTGATAGAGCCATTCATCCGTTACTTCCATGGATCTCATTATTTTCCTCCCGTTTATTCAAAGCTTCCTGTATCATAATCTTTCCCCGGGATAATCGCTGCCGGATCGTTCCTTCGGTGATGTTTAATACTTTTGCGATTTCATCGTTGTCCATATTGCCGGAGTATTTAAGGAGAAATACATCCCGGTATTTTACGGGCAGGCACCTAAGGATGTCCAGTATTCCGTCATCCACATCCGTCTCCGCATAAGTCACCGGGACATTACATTCTTCCAGCTCATCCACATAGATTTCCCGTTGAAATTGATGGTTTCGCTTCCGGTAAATATCTATAGTCGCATTTTTCGTTATGGTAAGCAGGTAGCGTTTCGTCACCGTGGCGTCGATTTCCCCTATTTTTTCCATGTTTTTCGCAATTTTTATAAATGCCTCATGTACGGCATCTTCCGCAAGAAAAGTATCCTTCAGCACATTCAGAGCTACTTTCATCATAAGGTGCCGATAGGTTTCATAGAGAATCGCAAACTTTCGTTTGTCTTCTTCGGCGTCGATCATCATCAGATATATCATTTGTTGTTCCCATGCCTTTCTATGAGTCATAACGAAGGTTCCTGTTCCTATTGTTACAAAAACGTAAAAATATTTCAATCGCAGGTTTATATGTTTGTCCCAATAGTATCTTTTGGGTAACCGGGTATGGGATCCTGACGATGGGGGATATAATGATTTCATTACAGGAGAGCGTAAAAAGAGCAGAAACGAGCATAGGAGAAGCAAAATGGGAGAACAGGAAAAACGAAGACAATACCTCATCCAGGCACTTTTGCGGGAGCGGCCGGAATATGAAGCGATGGAGATTCCGGTGCTAAATGCAGAGAAAAACTTGCACCCGGCAGATTGCTGTGATACATTGGCTGTAAAAGAAATACAAGAGAGGAAAAGAAAATGGCAGGATATCTGATTAAGGATACCACAAAAGAAGAGCGGGAGCAGATCGTTGCGGAGTCACTGGGATATATGGAAGCAAACTGCGATGGCTGCAGTTCGGGACTGGCGGAAATGTATCAGGCATACATCGACGGGGAGAAGGAGCTTCGGGACATCAATATGGAATTTCATGCAGGTTATGTATCCGGAGAGGAAGTGCCCGGCCGCAGGTCTTGTCCCATGTAATAATAGTGTGCGGGAAAGATGGATTTCCGGCATAAATAAAATGTTATCTGCAAAAACTCTTAGTAACAGAATGCGAAAGGCAGGAAAGAGAAATGCAGATGAGGGACGATCTTGGAATTACAACAAAACTGGAAAACGGCAAGGCTTATCTGGAATTTGCACTGCCGGAAAAGATAGGGCGTTTGCTGTCCGCTTTACAGATAGAGATCTGGGAAGAAGCGGAGGGCGGGCGCCTTGTTTTTCATGGAGAATATGCTCCGGAAGAGGCGGATTGTATGACGGCGTTGCTGCTGCGGCCGCATCTGTGGGACGGCGTGCGGGATCCCTATGTCTATCTGGTGAAGGCGCAGGGAAGATTCGGAACCGTGGAGTATGGAGAAAAGACCGGTTGCACGGAGAATGAGGAAGAGTCAGCGCCTGCTGAGGATATAACCGAGGCAGTGGAAGTGCATTGGCGACAGGAAATGGCAATTTATGACGTGCGTGTCGTAGATAAAAAGGGAATTTTCCTTAATGAAAAAGAGTTCCAGCCAAGAGAGGTAGTCTATCGTTTTCCTCCGCAGATCAGCGGTGCCGGGATATGGGAGGAGCAGATGCAAAGGGATCTGGACCGTATGGCCCGGATGGGAGTCAATACGATCCGGCTGGAAGAAACCGGATCCGGGGCAGAGGGACAGGACCGATGCGAAGTGCGGGCGTTTTACAATCTGTGCAGAAGACGTGGATTCCTCACAGGGGATCTGTGGATAAGACCGGAAATTCTTCCGGCGTATCGTGGATTACCCGGAGAAACAATGGCGGAAGCACTCCTGGCGGCGGACGGCAGGACACTGACAGAACGATATTATTATTATCAGGCAAAATGGAGCAGCGAACCGGTGCTCTATCCGGCACTTTCCACCCTGCATCGCCAGGAGAACGGATTACTTTCCCTGACAATTTACAGCAATCAGAAAAAAGTGGTGCTCTATGTGGACGGAGTACTTTTTTTATTCCAGACGCCCGCATCAGGTGATCCGGAGTTCATTTTTGAAGATATTCCTGTGGCAAAGCTGCCGCTGCATCTGGCGGCGGAGGCAGGAAATTTAAGCATTTCTCTGACCGTGTCGAAGATTTAAGGGTTGTGGTTTCACACAATTTTCACAAATGTTTCACCTTTTCATGACATTTGAGACATATACTGATACAAGGGTGTAAAGGTTAACCGCTGTTCATGCTTGCATGATAAAGCGGTTGAATTTTACACCCGTAAAACATGAGGAAGTAGCGATTTGCGTAGCAAATCAGCGGATTCCGAATGTTTTTAGAATTGCGGGAGCAGCTTGCTGCGAAGCAATTCGGGGTATCAGTTCTGGGTATCCGTAGGTATCAGTTCTGGGTACCCGTAGGTATCAGGTGGGGGATCACACCATATCAGGGAGGCAAATATGATAGAAGTAAGCAATCTTACAAAAAAATATGGTGACCATATTGCCGTAGACCATCTTTCTTTCCGTGTGGAAAAGGGACAGATCTACGGTTTTCTTGGTCCTAACGGCGCCGGTAAATCCACGACCATGAATATTATCACGGGTTACCTGGCAGCCACGGAGGGCACTGTGACCATCAATGGGAAAGATGTCCAAAAAGATCCGGAGGAGGCAAAGCGTGCCATCGGTTATCTGCCGGAGCTTCCGCCGCTGTATGTTGACATGACTGTCAGAGAATACCTGGATTTCGTGGCAGAACTGAAAAAAGTGCCGAAAAAAGAGCGGAAGCAGCAGATTGACGAGGTCATGGAAATGACACAGATCACTGATATGCAGCAGCGTCTGATCAGGAATCTGTCAAAAGGTTACAGGCAGAGAGTCGGACTGGCGCAGGCAATTCTTGGTTACCCTGAGGTCATCATTTTGGATGAGCCCACGGTAGGTCTGGATCCGAAACAGATCATCGAGATCCGTGATCTGATCCGCAAGCTGGGGGAGAATCATACCGTGATCCTTAGCTCCCATATTTTGTCGGAGGTAAGCGCGGTCTGCGACCATATTATGATCATAGCCCACGGTAAGCTGGTAGCCAGCGATTCTCCGGAGAATCTGCAGAAGCTTATGAGCGGCTCCATGGAACTGAACCTGGAAGTAAAGGGAAGCGCCGCTGCGGTGAAGACTGCATTGCAGGAGATCTCACAGATCGACCGGATCGAAGAAAATACCGAGGCTCCCAAAGATATTGCAAAACTGAAAGTGATCTCCAAAGAGAATGCCGACATCAGAGAGCAGGTATTCTATGCACTGGCAGAAGCAAAGCTGCCCATTTTAGAGATGACCCATGCGGAGAAGTCTCTGGAAGACATCTTCCTGGAACTGACCGAGGATGTGGCACCCACACAGCCGGAGAAGCACAAACTATTCTCAAAAAGAAAAAAGCCGGAAATGTCAGATGCTGCCGCACAGCGGAAAGAAGCTTCGGAAGAGGAAGCACAGCCCGGAGAAGAGAAAAAAGAAACTGTAACTACAAAGGAGGCGGAATAATATGTTAGCCATTTATAAGAGAGAATTGAAATCCTATTTCCGTTCCTTTATCGGATTTTTATTTATTGCAGTCACCCTGTTTTTCCTGGGACTGTATTTCAGTGTTTATAACCTGATGAACGGATATCCTTATTTTGCGTATGTGGTTTCCAGTGTTACCTTTTTATTCATGCTGACCGTACCGATCCTGACCATGCGTATTCTGGCGGAGGAAAAGCGGAGCAAGACGGATCAGCTGATCCTGACGGCACCGGTGTCCGTAGGCGGCATCGTTATGGGAAAATTCCTGGCGCTGTTAACTATATTTGCCATTCCCGTAGCGATCATCTGCTTTTACCCGCTGATCATGGCGCAGTACGGCAGTGTTCCCATGGGAGAGGCATATCTGTCGATTCTGGCATATTTCCTTTTTGGGATGACCGCCATTGCTATCGGTCTATTCCTGTCTTCCGTGACAGAGAGCCAGGTCATCGCAGCAGTACTTACTTTTTTAGTATTGTTCCTGGGATATATGATGGATTCCATCTGCTCCATTATTTCCAGTACCGGCAATTTGTTGACAAAGCTGCTTCGTTGCTTTGACCTTTATACACCGTTTTCCAACCTGTTAAACGGCACATTGGATGTATCTTCTATCGTATATTATGCATCCGTTACAGCACTGGTTTTGTTCCTGACAGTACAATCCATTCAGAAACGCCGTTACAGCATGTCCGTGAAGAACTTAAGCTTCAGTGCTTACAGTACCGGTATGATCGCCGTAGCGGTAGCGCTGGTAGTAGTCGTTAATATTATCATGGGCGAGATGCCTTCTAGCTGGACAGCAATCGACATGACCAGCCAGAAGCTTTATTCCCTGACGGATCAGACCATCGACTATGTGAAAAACATGCAGGACGATGTAACAATCTATGTGTTGGTAAATCAAGACAATCAGGATACCACACTGGGGCAGACTTTACAGAGATATGATGATCTGTCGGATCACATCACTGTGGAATATGTGGATCCCACCGTTAACCCGATGTTCTATACCCAGTACACCACCGGCAACATCAGCACGAACAGCCTGATCGTGGTCAGCGACAAGCGCAGCAAGGTCATTGATTACAACGATGTCTATGAGTCTTCCTATGATTTTGACTATTCGACGTACAGTTATAATACCACGACCACCGGTTATGATGGCGAAGGACAGATCACCAGTGCGCTGGATTATGTGTTAAATGATAATATGCCCAAGGTATATATGACAACAGGACATAATGAACTGAGTTTAAGTAACACTTTTACATCCGCACTGAACAAGGAAAATGTGGATTATGAGACCGTAAATCTGATGGATCTGGATGCTATCCCCGACGATGCAGCCTGTCTGTTCATCAACGGCGCTACCAGTGATTTCTCTTCCGATGACAAGGATAAGGTGATCGACTATCTGGATAATGGCGGTAAGGTCATTCTGGTAACCGGTTATACCGATGAGGAGACACCCAATATAGATGCTATCTTAAGCTACATGAATCTGAGCATTGCCAAAGGACTGGTAGTGGAGAATGATTCCAACGGCTATTACAGAAGTCCTTATTATATCCTGCCGACACAGAGCTCTGACAGCTATACCTCAGGCACCTACGGAAAATATCTGTTCCTGCCGTATTCTCAGGGCATCATCGTTCCGGAGGAAGTAAGTACTGACGAGACAGCCACCGGCGATATTACCTATGATGTATTCCTGAGCACCTCCGACAGCTCTTTTGCAAAACAGGATGTCAACAATACACAGGATTTTTCACAGGGTGAAAATGATGTGAATGGTCCCTTCGCATTAGGTGTTGAGGCAGTAAAGACTTTGGATGATGGGGATGCGACACTGGTCGTGTACGGTTGCGAGCAATTGTTCACGGATGATGCAAATTCTGTCGTCAGCGGTGCGAACCTGACCCTGTTCACCAATACATTCAGTGGAATGGCAGATCATGAGACCTCGGTATCCATTCCGGTAAAAAGCTATGAGATCTCTAATCTGGTAGTGGATTCCGCACAGATTCTGTTGTTGGGACTGCTGGTTACTGTGATACTGCCTGTCGGTTGTATGATCGCCGGATTTTTGATCTGGTTCCGCAGACGGAAGAAATAATTGAAAGGCGTGAGTTATAGATATGAAAAAGAAACAAAGACAGATGATCGGAATGCTGCTGGCACTGGTGGTGCTGGCGGCAGTATTCCTGGGCATCCGACAGTATAATAAAAATGCATCGTCTGCGACATCCACCACCGAGGATACACAGGAGACGGTGCTGGATGTGAACTCCGATGATATTACCAGCTTCCGCTATGTATATGAGGGAGAGACCTATGCCTTTGAAAAAGAGGATGACACATGGTACTACGCGGACGATCATTCCCTCAATCTGAACCAGGATCGGATCAAGGCGATGATCCTGAAGGTGGCACCGTTAAAGGCAGAGCAGGTGATTGAGAATGTGACGGACATGTCACAGTATGGACTGGCAGATCCGGAGCGTACCATTCAGTACGAGACTGCAGATCGCAGCGTGATCATTAACGTTGGTAATCTGAATTCCATGACCAGTCAGTATTACATCGCATTTCCCTCTGAAATGAAAGTGTATGTCGTGACCACCAACGTGGTGACCGGATTCAACTATACACTGGAGGATCTAGTGGAAGAGACTACCGAAGCGACGGAGACTGCAGAAACAGAAACCACGGAAGCTGTGGAGACTGTGGAAACGGAAACTGCAGCGACGGAGACAAATTAGGAATTCTCCCCACGAATGACAATGATGTCATTTAACTTTAATATCGTATCTTTTTGAGGCAGAATGGACAGATCCTCCCGCAGAATGAGGAAGATCGTGACCTGTTCTGCCTCTTCCATTTCTTCCACGGATTTTCCGGCGAAGCGTTTATCTACGAAGATCTCGGCGATCTCATGAATATCTGCTTCTTTAATATTAGAGAGACTGCTTTTGCGCTGGTACTGTTCTACGAAACCGGCACTGATGATACCGGTGGGGATAGCCACAGCACCGACACCGAGATAGGCAATACAGATCGCCATGATCCGGCCAAGCGTGGTGATGGGATAGATGTCTCCGTAGCCTACGGTGAGCAGCGTTGACATGCTCCACCAGATGCCACTGAAAGCATTGCGGAATACTTCCGGCTGGGAATCATGCTCCACGCTGTACATGCACAGACTGCTGGCGAGCATCAGGATCAGGACGATAAATACGGAGGAAATGATCTGATTGCGTTTTTCATACAATACCGTAGTGATGACATTGAAAGAATCATATCGGGCATTCAGGCGGAACAGGTGGAAGATCCTTGCCACCCGCAGCATCCGGAAGATGACCATGCCGGACAGGAAGAAAAAGGGTAAAATTGTCAGCAGGTCGATAATGCCGTCGAAGGAGATCAGAAACCGTAGCCGGGAGCGGAACTCGTTTTTATCAGGATATAGATAGTCCGCAGTCCAGATCCGCAGGATATATTCTACACAGAAGATCAGAATAGTGAGAACCTCGACCACATGAAATACCGGAAATAAAAAAGCAAGCTCATCAAAGGTTTGCAGAAAAGTCACCAGAATATTTGCACAGATAACGATAGCAATAAAAATATCAAAGAGCCGGCTCAGACGGTTACTTTTGTCGCCGATCTGGATGATGTTAAATACTTTTTTCTTCATACGAATCCTCATTTTTGTGCAACTTTGTCGCGAAGCGGATCACATAACAGGAACGGATCCATTGACAATACAATTCCATCATACGAAGCCAAGACACGAAAGTCAAGAAATCCGGCGACAGATTTATCGTAATAGGCATAACACAGCTAAAATGGGATATGCATACAGGATAGAGATAGGGTACAATGCTTATAAAGCTACCGGATGGATTTGTAATTGGCACGAAAGAGGTACACGGTCATGAGAATACATCAGATATCAGACAAAATGAATCGATATATTGACAATACTATGGAAATACGTAAATTGTCTTCACCGGATATTGAGAAAATCGGAGGCGCGGATGAGTATGTACAGGTCAGTAGGGTTAATGCGTTAAAAATCCGGAAGCTGTCTGAGGAAAACAGAGAAATCATGAAAAAAGTAATTAGTCCTTTGCTGACTAATCATCTGCTGTTGTCTGATGAACTTGGCAGAGCTTTCAATGATTTCTGCGAAAAATTGATAGACGTATATGATATGGTGGACGTTGATCTGCCTATTCTGATGAGGGTTTCGGAGAGACTATTAGAGGATGCCCGTGGGAAGGATGATCCAGATTATCTGGTAAAACAATTGGATCGTAATGTCATTGCAAATTATGCTATGATGAATCAATTTAAGAGAAGTACTCTGGATTCGCATGTTTGGAAAAAGTATCATGAGAATGGTCTGAAAGCAGCAGATGAAATTCTGAGCTTTATGGATGAAAACTGTTTTTTGAAGCTTCATGAGGAAGAAAGCCGTGAAAGTGTGTTGATTACCACGCGCTACTTTTGTACATTATATGATAATAAAGAAACGACTGCAGTTGAAGCGGAAATGATTTTCCGGAAGCTGACAGTATCTTATGAATTGGCGGAGAATCCCTTTTATCATGAACAGGCACCAAATTATGACTGGAACCGACATAGAATTAAGGCTTTGGAATATATGGGGCAATTAACGGAAAACAATAATCAAAAGGCATGTTCAAGGGAATTATGCAGTAAAATACGACCTTATCTTTCCACGTTGCTTGAGATATTTGATGAGAATCCCGAACAGAATAAACAGTATATATCGAGATACAGTATTCAACTCTTGCAGATCAGAACGGATTATTTTGCAGGGATGACAGATAGAGAATCCTATAAGGTTCAACTGGCTCAGCTGTATGAAGAATGGGCTTTGGAGCATAACCCGGTGTATGCGATTTATTGCTATGACCTGTTGCCGTTAGAATATGTTGGAATTTTGGATAGAGCATTTTTAACGGAGCAGGAAAAGGGGCAGTTGGATAAGTTTTATCACAATGCCATCAGCTTTGCAATGTATAACGAGAGCAATGTTTCACTTTCCTTCTTTTTGGAATATTTTATTCAGCTGTTGGATACGTTTATTGAACTGCCGGACTGTACACATTTTGATACTTTGGTATTGCGATGCTTTGCAGCGCTACATCCGCCGTCTTATATCCATGCATTTATGACTGCAAAGCTTGCAGGATGTCTTTGTACACATCTGATCACAATATGCCCGAATCTGTTTTTAGGAATCTTTGGATGTTATTCTGTAGAGCAGATTAAGACAAAGAAAGATTCCATCATACACTTTACCTATCATGCGGCATTGATGCATGATGTAGGGAAATTAGCAATGATAGAGACTCTGCTCACCTGTGGGAGAGATTTGACAGAGGAAGAGAAGCAGATACTCAGTGGACATCCGCAGTTAGGTTACCATCTGGTTCAGGATAAAAAATCAGTGGAACAATATAAAAATGTCATTCTCAGTCACCATGAGTGGTATGATGATCCTACAATGTCCGACAAAGGAAGGGTGCAGGAAAAGACGGTGATTGATCTTGTTACCTGTGCCAGTGAATTGGCAAGGGCAACAGAATACCTCGGGGATCAGGCGGCTGTGGAAACAGGATTGAAGTGTGCAATGAAAGAGATAGAAAAGGAAAGCGGAAAACGTTATGGTAATTTTTTCCCGTGGTTTTTTAAGCTGCCTGAGGTTGTAGCAGATATTCAATATCTGATTACGGAAGGCCGGACACAGTTATATCGGGAAACTTATATTCGTGCACATGAAATTGCAACTGGTAGGGAGCAGACATTTTTCTAATATGGATAAAATCAGGTTAAATATACGAAAATATATTGAAAATATAGAAAAAATCGGGGTGCTGTCATCACCTAAATTTTCTTTTGACCGTAAAATACAGGATTATATAGCAAAGCTACGGGAAAATTTCGTGGAGATAGGAAGGTTGGCGGCAGAGAACAGGGAAATATTGGATCACTATTTGTTCCCGGTATTACAGAGGGAAAAACTGAGTGATACGGATAGGATCTTGTTGAAGGAAGCCTTCGATGCATTGGTCAATGGTTACACTATGGAGAATGTGGATATTCCCATTGCGACGATGATTGCGGATAAGCTGCTGGATGACGCACTGGTAGAAGGAGACGACGAAGCATTGATTCGAGCATTGGATGATAATGTGCTGGCGAATTATAATCTGATGAATATGTCTAAACGGACGCAAGGTTATGCAACGGTGTGTGAAAGAGCAAGAGAAAATGGATTTCGTGCGGCGAGACTGCTGCTTACTTATGTACAGCCTGATAAGTTTCTTACGTTGCAGGAAGATGACAGCAGAGAAGCAGTATTGACAAATGCAAGATATATTTCTTCTTTATATGAAAATATGTGCGGAGATTATGAGACAAATCGAGAGAATATCGAGATTCTTCAGAATGCTTTCCAGCTTGCGGAGAATCCCTTTTATCGTGAACACTCTCCGGAGTTTGACTGGAATTATTATCAGCTTCGTACCTGCGAGTACTTTGGAATGGTTTTGGAACAGGACAACAGCAGAGGGTTTGATCAGCTGCAATGCCGAGAGGTTCAGAAAAAGTGTGCCTTATTGAAGAAACTATGGGAAAAAAATCCCACGGAGAATGAGAAAATCATTACATTGGCAGAGGTACAGCTTTTGTCTGCCCGTGCAGAATATCTTTCCGGAATTCTGTCAAAAGAGGAATACAAACAGATATTGTCCGGATTGTATCGACAGAGAAATACTGATCGTTTTACTATAAATGATGTATTCATTAATGTGCTGTTACCGATAGAATATATTCACCTGTTTGACGATTGCAGTATTTCCGAAAAAGACAAAAGTATAGTGGAAGAGATTTATCATAATGCAACAAACTATGCGTTTCGACTTCCGGATCAGTTATCGTTTAATTTCCTGTTAGAGTATTTCTGTGAATTGTTAGCATGTTTTATTGAGATTCCCGGCGGGATGACTTTTCAGGAACTGGGACTGAATTGTCTGGCTGCGTTTCATCCGCCTACCTATGTACATAGCATGATGGTAGGAAAACTGACAGTTTGTTTGTGTACACAGCTCTTGCAAAGCCATCCGGAAGCTTTTCGGGGAATCATGGGGTATGATGGCAGAACACCGATGACGGAAAATCAAAAGTACGACATTCTTTCTTTTGCTTATCAGAGCGGGCTGTGCCATGATTTTGGAAAATTATATGTGATGGATGTAATCTCAGTATATGGCAGAAAAATTCTGGAGAACGAATTTGCGATTATCAAATCACATCCGAGACTTGGAGGCATGCTGTTGTCACGTTGTGAGAGCACCAGGCGTTATGCAAATATCGCTAAAGGACATCATAAGTGGTATGATAATACAAAGGGCTATCCGGAAGACTTTGATACCGGTAAAGTACCGGAGAAGGTGATTATTGATTTGGTTGCCGTGGCAGACTGCATCGATGCAGCGACCGATACCGTTGGAAGAAGTTATAATAGGGGCAAAACCTTGGATGATATGAAGGCAGAACTGACAGAAGGAGCAGGAACCAGGTATACGCCGTATATTGTAGAATTATTAGAGGATGAGAAGGTCTGTAGAGATATTACGTATATTCTTACGCAATACAGAGAAAGACTGTACCGCAACACTTATATGCGGCTTCAGCAGGTAACAGAGTGGGAGAGCCATGACTCGAAAGTCAAGAAATGCAGTGACAGAATCCGTCAACTTTCTTAAAAACAGTCATATATTATAGTAAATCCAAATACAATGAAAGGATACAAAAATATATGGCTAGATTTACAAACCAGGCACAGCTTCGCTATGGAAATGAGATTACAAACTCCAATATAGCAGTGGGTGAGATCACGGAGGTATTGTCTGCAACCAAGACAGCAGTGCGTGATACCTACGGGCAGAATGAAAATGTGACGTATGTGATCAGCATTGTGAACTCAGGCACTACTGCATTTAATGGAATTACAGTAACGGATAATCTGGGAGAGTATTTGTTTAATACCAGAGAACTGACACCTCTGACGTATATTCCTGGGACCGTAAAATACTATGCAAACGGAATTTTACAGGCAACACCGGCTGTAACGGCAGGACCTCCTCTGACAATCACAGGGATTACTGTGCCTGCGGGAGGCAATGTGACACTAACCTATGAGGCTGAGGTGAACTCTTATGCGCCGCTGGCAGCAGAGGCTTCCATTACGAATACGGCGACGATTGCAGGGGCAGGGGTCACCCCTGTTACTGTAAATGAGACAGTAAATGCGGCAAGCGGACCGCTTCTTACGATCACAAAGTCTGTTAGTCCTGTACCTGTGACAGAGAATGGAACATTGACATATACGTTCCTGATACAGAATCTGGGTAATACGGCAGCAGATGCAGCTACCGGTGTCGTGATCACGGATACCTTTAATCCCGTATTGGAGAATCTGACTGTGAATTTTAATGGGACTGCATGGGCAGAGGGAACAAACTATACGTATGATACGACTACCGGATTATTTACCGGAACCGCAGGAGGTATTACCGTACCCGCAGCGACTTACACCCAGGATCCCGTTACGGGAGCGTGGGGGATCAATCCCGGTGTCAGCACGCTGGTGATCTCCGGAACCGTATAAGGGCTGGCGTGCCCCTAAGGCTGGCGCCATGCTACCCATTCGCAGTCACTGCGTGACTTGCTCATGGACGGCTGGCGCCGTATAAATCTAAAATAAAAAGTCACTGGAAGTACATAAATTAAATTAGGAATGGAAAATGTAGCTGATAATTTTGGTTTAAATAGCATTGCAAAAATGTTTTTGACAGACTTTTAAATGGATTGTCTGGTTGTCAGTTGAATGAGATAACCAGACAATTCCTATTTTACAACACACTTGAAACTTCAAGTTTGTTAAGGTGAAAAAAGTTTAAGTAAAATTAGAAGTTATAAGAAGTGGAAAAGGAGGACAAGTTAATGATAAAAAAAATAGCCATTGTACCCTATGTAACTAATGGGAGAAATTCACAGGTTGGACATGATGGACATTTTAATATTTTTAAAAAAAAGAGAAGTACTGTATTAAAAGAAAATTTACAGTCTGCAATTAAAGCAAAAAATTGGGAAGCGGAAGTAATTGTTGATGTCAATCACGGAGATTTACAATCGCTGAAACGAGAAGGAGTAAACTTGTTTTTAATTCCAGAAGATATTGCTAGGTATATAGACTACAGCAGTGTTAGTAAGGATGAGTGTTTCAAATTAACACATGATGAATATGAAAGCGGAAATATAGATAGAGTAGTGAAATACATAGAAGAAAATTGAAACATAATCTCTTAGAGGAGCTTATCAAATCAGAATTTAACGAGGAGGTATCGAAAAATGAATAGGAAAACTTTATTCTGTTTTCTGACAGCTTTGA
>OIZP01000615.1_pt1 | contig 21676 bp, 19 predicted proteins | sample 1588531 | NCBI WGS metagenome assembly OIZP01 (sample SAMN03283283) | human gut metagenome | biome: human-associated habitat; material: feces | host: Homo sapiens | place: Peru | collected 2012
ATGTATTGACTTCGTTTTTTAGCGGCAGTGGCCGCTGGCCGCAATCCTGCGGCCTCATAAAACGCTTTTAAGCGTTTTATGAAAAACTCGTATTACATGTCGTACACGCCCATGATGACAATGCCAGCGAAGGTGACGAGGATGCACAGATAATGCTTCCAGCTGAGCTTTTCCTTCAGGAACAGCCGGCTCCACAGAACGCTTGCCATGCAGTAGGAGGCGATGATGGGCGCGGCCAGGGCGGACTCGCCGCTGGCAAGGGCATAGATGTAGAACAGCTGACCGATGGTCTCGCAGACGGCACCCAGATATTTGGGAGCCTCCATTTTCGGAACCAAGGGCTGCTTCTTGATCAGGCAGGTGTAGACGAACATAACGGCACCGGCTGCCAGGAAGGTCAGCTCATAGGCCACGTTGGCGGATTCCTCATTCAGGGTTTCCAGAACCAGGTCATCGGCAAAGGTACCCGCGGCGTCCAGCACACAGTAGGCAATGGGCAGAGCCAAAGCCAGCCAGCTTTTGGCGTACTTGTAGTTGGAGGCCTCCTGCCGGGCAGCCCGGAGGGCATCGTCCTCATTGGCCTCCACAAAGCCCAGGCCGATGACACCGGCGCAGCACAGCACAATGGCCAGATACTGGGCAGGAGCCATGGCTTCCGCAGTGCCGCTGACAATGGCGATCACCGCAACCAGCGCACCGCTGGCGTTGCAGATGGGAGACGAAATGGACAGCTCAATGTAGCGCAGACCCACATAGCCCAGGGTCATGGAGCTGATGTACAGCAGGGAAATGGGCAGATAGGTCCAGATCACCGACCAGGAGATTTCCACGCCGCACAGGAAAATCTTGTACAGCGCATGCAGACCCATGACAACACCCACGGCCATGACCATCTTGTTCTGACTGTAGGGATCCTTGGCATCCCGACAGCCAATCTTGGAGAAGAAGTCCGAACCGGACCAGCACAGCAGTGCGATAATAGAAAACCAAAACCAACTCATTTACAAATACCTCTCTTTTTTTACGTTACAGATTCACGAGACCGGCATCTACCATTTTTTGCAGGCTCATGAGAATGCCCAGCTTGGCGTGATTCCAGGTCAGTCCTCCTTGGAAGTACACCGCATAGGGCGGGCGGATAGGACCATCGGCGGACAGCTCAATGGAGCTGCCCTGGACGAAGGCACCGGCTGCCATAATGACCTTGTCATTGTAGCCGGGCATGTCGCTGGGGTAGGGGGTGGCGAAGGAATCCACGGGAGCGGCGGCCTGAATACCCTTGCAGAAGGCCACCATGCCCGCCTCACTGCCCAGTTCCACGGCCTGGATGATGTCGTGGCGGCTCTCCACGGCATTGGGCACGCACCGGAAGCCCAGGGGCTCATAGAGATTGGCGGCGAAAATCGCGCCCTTCTGGGCTCCAGCCGTGACGGTGGGAGCCAGGAAGAAGCCCTGGAACAGGCTGGTCATCAGACCCAGGTTGGCTCCGACCTCCTTGCCCAGTCCCGGTGCGGACAGCCGGTAGGCACACCGATCCACACATTCCTGAGTGCCGCAGATATAGCCGCCAATGGGAGCCAGGCCACCGCCGGGGTTCTTGATGAGAGAGCCCACGGTCATATCCGCACCCACGTCCGAAGGCTCGATGGGCTCCACGAATTCACCGTAGCAGTTGTCAACCATCACGGTGACGCCGGGCTTTACCTGCTTGCAGAAGGCAATCAGCTCCCCGATCTGGGACACGGAGAAGGTGGGGCGGGTGGCGTAGCCCTTGGAACGCTGGATGGTGATGAGCTTGGTCTTTTCGTTGATGGCCTTGCGGATGCCCTCATAGTCAAAGGTGCCGTCGGCTTTCAGGTCTACCTGCCGATAGGTGACTCCGTATTCCGCCAGGGAACAGGGACTTTTCCGGATGCCGATGACCTCCTGCAAGGTGTCGTAGGGCAGACCTACCGGGGACAGCAGCTCGTCGCCGGGCAGCAGATTGGCACTGAGGGCGACGGTCAGGGCGTGGGTTCCGCAGGTAATCTGGGGACGCACCAGGGCGGCCTCGGTGTGGAACACGTCGGCATAGACCTTTTCCAGGGTGTCCCGGCCAAAGTCGTCGTAGCCGTAGCCGGTGGTGGCGGTGAAGCAGCCGGCGGAGACCCGGTTTTTCTGCATGGCCCAGACCACCTTGGCCTGGTTGTATTCGGCTACCTGGTCAATGGCAGCGAACCGGTCGGCAAGTTTTGCCAGCCGCTTTTCGCCGTAGGCGTAGACCGCCGGGGAAATTCCCATGGTTTCATACAATTCCAGCAATTTTTCCATATTTCTTTCAACCCTCGTTTTTGATATGTTGGAGTATTTCATCCGCTAAATCGTGGAGCACCTCCGGTCGGGAGATTACCAGACCCGTCTCCTTGTCTCCCAGAAGGAGCAGCGTATCCCCGGGCTGAATCCCGAACAATTCCCGAGCCTCCTTGGGAATGACGATCTGACCCCGGTCTCCCACCTTGGCGGTGCCGAAGACCCGCTGCTGCCGGTTTTTTCCGAGAACATGTTTGCCCGACGGCATAGCATCACTTCCATAAATCATACTTTTCATACTTTGCAACGCATATTATACGGAAAGAACCTGCAGCCGTCAAGGCTCTATCCCACTGAATTCTGGCCGGAAACCCGGGACTTTCTTGTGGAAATAGGACAAAGCCCTATCGGGGATGTCATTGCAAACTAGTAAGCACCTGAATAGAACTTGTCATTGCAAACCAGTCCGCAGACTGGTGTGGCAATCCCCCGGTCATTCCGGGAACCCACGGCGGAGCGCAAAGGCTCCCCTTGCTGACCAAGGGGAGCTGTCATGGTCGTCTCACGCAAGGCCATGACTGAGGGGATCAGAACTATCATCTTTCCGGGCACCCCCGATAGTCGCATCTTTACAATCCCTCAGTCAAAAATCAAAGATTTTTGCCAGCTCCCTTTACACAAGGGAGCCGTGGGTGCTCCCGCACCAGTGCGGTTATCGTTACTTCTCGGAGCGTTTGGGGGATTGCCACACCAGTGACATCGGTCACTGGTTCGCAATGACATGCGTTATACAGTGGCGTGCAGAAAAACCCCCTTTCGGCATTTGCCGAAAGGGGGTTTGGGCTTTATCAGGCGGCTTCCCAGCCGTTCTCCCAGTCGGGGGAGGTGGACTCGGTGGGTGCTTCGGTTGGCGCTTCCGTGGTTTCCGTGGTGGCCTCCGTGGTTTCCTCGGTGGTTTCCTCCGGCGGGATATCCACGATCTGGGCAATCTGGCGGCTCAGAGCCGCATAGGTGGTGGTAGCCACATAGTCCGAGCCGATGCGGGCATTGGTGGCGCGGTTGTAGCGGACGGTGTAGCTCTTGGCCTGGTAGCCGTCCCGTCCTTCCCGGATCACATCGCCCTGCTCGTGGCCTTCCTCGTGACCGTAGGGGAACTTGACGAACTCGTTTTCCGCCTTGATGGTCTGGGTGATCTCGGAGCCCAGCATCCGATAATAATCCCGATCCTCGGTGCCGGAAATGCTGACGCGCACATAGCCGCCGGAATACTGGGCGTTGATGCGAACAGGGTACTTGAGGTTATTCTGCAATCTCAGACTGGTGTCCGCGTCCAGGCCGCTGCCGATGTAGCTGGGCATCTGGGCAAGGCCGGAACGGGAGGTGACGGTCAGATCGGACAGAAGTGCCGCGCAGTACAGGGTGGAGCTGACCTGAGCCAGACCGCCGCCCTGGGTGTCGTCCAGACCCGTGTCCTCAGGCGCGGACTTGTAGCCGGAGCCGACCACGGCGGAGAAGGACAGGCTCTCTCCCGGATTCAGCACCCGGCCGTTCAGTGCCTGACAGGCCTGGCGCAGGTTGTAGGTACGGTTGTCATTTCCGTCCCCCCGGGTCTGGTATTCTCCCAGGGTGTCCTTGAAGAAGGAATCCGCCCCCAGCAGATCCGGCTCGATGTATTCCATGGGGATCCGGATCTCGTCTCCGTCTTTGGCATCGGCCAGCAGCTTTTTGGCTTTCTCCAGGTCAAAGCCATAGCCGTAGGAACCGGCAACGGCGGTTCCGGAGGCATTCACGGAAGCGTTCACCGGGGCAACATAAAATTCCTTATAGACCTTTTCCAGATCGATGGGATCCGGCTCCCGGAGGATCTCCACATTCTCCACGGTGACCTGGAACTGCCGCTGGCTGTAGGCATCCAGCACCAGGTTGTAGACCTCGTCCGGGTCGAAGCCCACACCGGGCTTGCCCAGCTGGATGATCAGGGTCTGGCAGGGGGCGTTCTTGTCGAATTTGTCCGCGGACAGCTCCGGCTGAGTGCCCTCCAGACCGTAGGTGGTCTGCGCCAGGGTGCTTCCGGCATTGCCGGACTTTTCGGAAAGGAATTTCTTGATATTCTCGGTTTTCAGGTTCAGATGGGGGAGCAGGCTGATGTAGTGAGGCTCGGTTTTGGAGGCCTTGTAAATGGCATCCCGCTCGGCCTGAGTGCCTGCCCGTCCGTACTGATAGGCCTCTTCCACAGCGGTGGCCACGTTCAGGGAAGCGCCGGAGTCCTTGGGGGACAGCAGCAGCTCGGTGCCCGCCAGGTCGATGACCATGTTCTGAGTTTCATAGCTGTCGCCTACGGCCTCGGTCAGGGCTTCCATGGCTTCCTTTTGCGTCATGCTGCCTACGTTCACGTCGCCGATGTAGACGTTGTTCAGAATCTTGCCATGATAGGGATCCCCCGCGCTGCGGACGAACAGCAGAATCACAAACACAATGAGCATGACGGCCAGGGCGCACAGGGCGGCCAGCACCAGCTTCTTGTTCTGCTCGTAGAATTCCAGCACCTCGGCCATCCACTGGGGACGGTCGCCGGAGGCCTTGGGGGCTTTCTCCGGGGTATCCGGCAGCACCTCGTCCTGCTCCGGCTCCAGAATGTGCCGACGGTGGGAAACCGGCTTGCCGGTGATTTTCCGGAAGGCGTCCTCGATCTGCCAATCTTCGGCGGCCGGATCGGCGGGCGGCTCCGGCTGAGCCGGGGCGGCAGGCTTTTTCGGTACCCGGTTGGGCACCGGGGCGGCCTTGGGTGCTTCCTCGGTCAGATTGTCGAAATCCAGATTCAGCTCCTCTTCCGCCGGGAAGGCCTCCTGGGCGATATCCTCGGCGGGGAAAGCCTCCTCAGCGGGGAAAGCGTCCTCGGCGGGGAGGGCATCCCCATCCAGGGGCAGCTCCCGGGCGGTACGTTCGGCCCGGGGCTTCTTGCCAGACTTCCGGGTCAGATCCCGGTAGGCCTTTTCAATCTCCCGTTCCTCCTCCCGATGGGGTCGGGGGCTGGAAAATTTTCCTTGTGACATAATAGATTCCTCCTCTTTGAGGGATAATTTGCAATATTATAGCATATTTCCGGAGAAATGCAACGCTCATCATAATTATTTAACATTTGATACTATTTCCTGATTAAAATCTTAATTTTAATCAGGAAGGCATCGCCTGAAGGCGCTGCCTGTTTTGTGATTTATAAGGAAAGAAATCACAAAACAAGTCTCATATGAACTCCATGCCCTTCAGGCAATTAAAATCTTTTTTAAGATTTTAATTGGAGTTCAGTATTAGAAGATACCGGCGTTTTTGAACCGTTCGATGTCTTTCTCGCCGAAGCCCAGTTCCCGGAGAATCTCCTCGTTGTGCTCACCCAGAGCCGGGGGCGTTCTGCGGATGGTGGGGGGCGTGGCGCTAAACTCGATGGGGGTGCCGATTGCCTTGAACTTTCCGGCCACCGGATGGTCGATCTCCTTGATGATCCCGTTGTGGAGAATCTGGGGATCCTTTGGCAGGTCTTCGTAGGTGTTGACCTTGGCACACCAGATGCCCACGGCACGGAACTTCTCGATCCAGTGCTCGGTGGTGTCCAGAACCAGCCGATTCTCGATGATGGTGTGAAGCTGGTCCCGGTTTACCATCTTGGCCTCGTTGTCCTTCATCAGAGGAGCAACCTCGGAAGAACCGATCAGTTCGCCCAGCTGGGTGGGGTTGTCACCCGCGTTGGTCGAGAGCACCATCCAGCCGTCTCCGGTCTTGTACACGCCGTAGGGCGAGGCCTGGAGCACATGGCCGGAATGGTTGTGGGGCCGCTGAGGCACCTTGCCGGAATTCAGGTAGTAGGCCAGCTCCTGGGACTGCATATGCACGCCGGAGCTGAGCAAGTCAACGGAGACCTTCTGGCCGATGCCGGTCTGTCTGGCATAGTACAGGGCGGACAGCATACCGATGACCAGCATCAGCGAGCCGTACACATCCACCTCGTAGATGCCGCCGGCCACCGGGCGGCCGTCCTCGTCGGGGCCGATCATGGTGGTCAGGCCGGACAGCGCCTGAGCAAGCAAGTCCTGCCCGGGCAGGGAGGCGTAGGGGCCGGAGCTGCCATAGCCCAGAGCCTCGCAGAATACGATTTTGGGATTGATTTTCTTCGCTTCCTCGAAGCCGAAGCCCAGACGATCCAGAGCACCCGCCCGGTAGTTCGTCATGATGACATCAGATTCGGCGATGAGCTTTTCCACAATCTCCCGGGACTCGGGAGCCTTCAGGTTCAGGGACATGCTCCGCTTATTTCGGTTCATGGCCACGAAGAACACGCCCTCGCCGCCCAGGTTATCCAGCTGCTGGAAGTGCCGGTTGAAATCGCCGGTACCCTGCCGCTCGATGTTGATGACCTCCGCGCCAAGATCGCCCAGCAGCTGCAAGGCGAAGGGGCCTTGGGCGAAGTGGGTAAAGCCCAGAATCTTTACCCCGTCCAGTGCGCCTGCCATGGCTTACTCCTCGTCCTTGGGCTCGTTCGGAGTACCAAAAGCACTGCGGCGGCCGATGTACTGCTTGTCCACATAGAAGATGACGGTCTCGCCTCTCTGGTTCAGCACGTTCACGTTCCAGGTGATGACGCCGAACTGCTCATTCTTGATGTCCTGACCCACGACTTCGGTCTCACAGTGGACGGTGTCGCCGGGATAGGTAGGCTTGACGAAGCGAACCTTGTCCATGCCGTAGTGGATGGAGGGAACCTTGCTGGGGGTGATCTCCTTGGCGAAGAAGCCGTCGGCCACGCCCAGGATCAGGTCGCCCTGGAGAATGCAGCCGGTGACGGAGGGGTGACGCTCGCAGTACTGGGCGTCCACGTGGACGGGATGGGTGTTGTCGGAGCAGCCGATGAACAGGCGGATGTCCGCCTCAGTCATGGTGCGTCCGCTGGTGGTCTGCTTCTGACCGATGGTGTAGTCTTCAAAATACTTGTAGCCGGGCATGGGAATCGATCCTTTCTTGTTGCAAATAATATATAATGTAGGAATGTGTCTTTCGTGCTGATTTACTCGGGGATATAGACGTTCTGCTCCCGGAGCTTAACACGGATGTCCTTGGCGTCCACGTCCTTCACATCGATGCCCTTGGCGGCGGCGATGGCGGCGGCGGTGCCGCAGGCCTGGCCCATCAGCATGGCGGTGGGAATGACCCGGAGCATTTCGATGGCACCCCAGTCGCCGGAGATGCACCGGCCGGCCACCAGCAGACCCTTGTTCTTCTTGGGCAGGAAGCAGCGGTAGGGAATCTCCTTCAGGGGGTCGTCCACGTTGAACTGACGGTAGGGAGGCTGAGCCACCACCACACGGTCGTCATAGTGGGCACCGGCGTGAAGCTCCTTGCGGGTGATGATGTACTCGCCGTCCAGCATCCGGCTGCACCGGGTTCCCAGCTGGGGAGAGGTGTCCATGACCACGGCCTTCTCGAAGCCGGGCACGTTCTTGCGGAAGTAATCCAGGGTTTTCAGCATAGCGTCCCGGGTCTCGATCTCCACCTTGGCCAGATCCTTGATGTCGATGGCACTGCCGGCGGTGGTGTTGTTGAACCAGACCACGTTGTCGATGCTGCTGCGCATATAGAAGCCCTGAGGCAGCTCGCCGAAGCTGTAGCCCCCCCGGATACCGCCCAGCGCCTTCAGATCGTCGTTGATCTTCTTGCCGGTAGCCGGATCCTCCAGGAATTTCTCCGCCCGCTCGCAGTCCACATTGCCTACCCGGAATACCAGACCCAGGGGCAGATTGCCGATCCGGTAATCCTCACCGGCAGAGGCAAACACGTCGCCGTCACCGGTGCAGTCGATGGTGGTCTTGGCGAGAATCGCCTGACGGCCGGACTTGGAATCGAAGATGGCGCCCTTCACGGCTCCGTCCTCCACATAGGCCTTGGAGAACCAGGCGTGGAGCACCGGCTGGACACCGGCCTGCCGAACCATGTCGTTGGCCACGCACTTCATCATTTCCGGATCCAGTACCGGGCTGTAGCGGACGATCTTGTCCTCGCCGCCGGTAGCGCCGTAGCGTCTCCACTTGAGAATCTCGTTCACATTGTCGCTGCCCCAGACTTCCTTAGGAGGCTCGATGATGCCGTCTACCTTCCGCAGCCGCTCAATGATCTCCTCCACCTGACCCTTGATGACCAGGTTGCCCTTGCCGTCGCACAGGCAGTCCAGTAAGAGCACAAAGCCGCCGGTGGCCATGCCGCCCAGGTAGCCGTAACGCTCCATCAGAACCGTCTTGGCGCCGCATCTGGCCGCGCTGACCGCAGCGCACAATCCCGCGGGGCCGCCGCCGACAACCAGCACGTCCGCTTCGGCGTATACAGGAATCTCCTGCTTTTCTTCTACGATAAAGCTGTTCATCTTGCTTAATCTCCATTCGCATCGTAATTTCGGCCCGATGTAATCGGTTACATTCTTTCTACCACAGACCTGATTATTTTTCAACCCCCAATTTAATTTTCACTGTCACTTTCTGCTTTTTACACGATTGGAATCGTTTGCTTTTGTGTATTGTACACAAAAGCAAACGCCTTTTCTTTGCATTACAAGCCAGTAAATCCCGCAAATCTCCAAGGTAAATGTAAACTGTTCCATATCCGTTTCACAGAGATACGCTCCGCTCCCCCGTGCGTTTCTGCGCAAATTGCCAGATATATGTTCAAGAAACTAGATAGTTTTCACAAAATATTATCTGTTCTTGACTTCTAATTTGCAATGCTCTATAATTGATGTAGAAATTAGTGAAACCCCCATTTTCACTCTATTCCCCATTTATCTGGAACAGAAGAGAGAAAACAATGTAACGCATTTACATTGCGGACGCAAAAAATGCCAAATTTGAAAGAGAGGAGACTGTGCTTCGGTGAATATCAAGGATATCGCGCTTCTGGCGGAAACCTCCGTAGCCACCGTATCCCGAGTGATCAATAATGAGGACAACGTGTCCCCCCAAACCAAGCGGCGGGTTCTGGAGGTCATCGAAACCACCGGCTATCAACCCAACATGGTGGGCCGGGCTCTGCGCTCCCGAAAAAGCGGAAAGATCCTGGTGCTCGTTCCCTCCATGGCAAACCCCTATTTTTCCCGGATGCTGGAGGGTGTGGAAAACCGGGCCCAGGTCAAGGGCTACGACACCATCGTCTGCATTACCCACCGGGATGCCCAGGTGGAGAACCGGTATCTGGAGCTGCTGAAGACCAAGCAGGTGGACGGCGCCATCAGCTTCACCATCGCCATGTCGGAAGCCAAGCTTCAGGTCATCTCCAAGAATTACCCCTATGTCCAGTGCGGTGCCAAGGTCAGCAGTCCCAGCATTCCCTGCGTGTGCATCGACGATGCCGCCGCCGCCCAGGAGGTGGTGTCCTACTTCGCCAAGGCCGGTCACAGCCGCATCGCCTTCATCAACGGCGGCTTCTCCCGGATGTACGAGGTAGAGCGGGATCAGGGCTACCGGGCGGGCCTGGCCGCCAATCAGCTTCCCTTCCGGCAGGAATACGCCGTTACCTGCGACTACGATGTGATGGGCGGCTACAACGCCTGCGAAAAGCTCATGGCCCTGCCGGAGCCTCCCACCGCCATTTTCACCACCTGCGACCAGACCGCCGGCGGCGTGTGCAAATACCTGCTCAAGCACGGAAAAGAACCGGGCAAGGACGTAGAGGTGGTGGGCTTCGACGGCACCTTCCTGTCCGACATGTGCACCCCCGCCATTTCCTCCGTCAAGCAGCCGGGCTATGAAATGGGTAAAACTGCCTTCGATCTGCTCTTTGAGCGGATGTCCGACCCCAAGTCCGTGGTCAAGCGCATTACCATGCTCCACACCCTGGTGCATAAGGAAACCACCCATCCCGACAAAGCCGTCTCTGAATAACTTTTCCTCGAAAGGAGAAATACCATGATCGTCGATACTCTTGACAACATCAACTTCTATTTCGGCATGTCCCGGGAGCTGGACGCGGCTCTGACGGTGCTGAAGCACTACAATCTGTCCCTGCTGGATCCCGGTGACTACTATGACTTCCCCATCGCCGGGTGCAACACCACCCTGAAAATTCTGGAGCCGGAGATCGTCACCGACGAGAACGCCATCCCCTGGGAATACCACGAAAACCAGATTGACGTGCAGTGTGTCCTCACCGGCGGCACAGAGCTCATCGGCTACGCTCCCCGCAGCAAGCTCTCCGGCTGGAAATACGACGAAACCCGGGACACCGCCTACACCACCGCCCAGTGCAACTATCTGCCCATCCGGCTGGATGAAAACGATTTTGCCATTTTCTTCCCCCAGGATGCCCACCGGAAAATCCGCAGCAGCGGTTCCGAGGGCTACCGGAAGCTGGTTCTGAAAGTACCCATCAGCGGCTTCAAACTGCCCAAGAATCTGTAAGGAGGCAGCTATGGACTACATTCCCGCTCCCGACCGCTACGAGACCATGTCCTATCGCCGGTGCGGTAAAAGCGGCCTGATGCTTCCCGCCCTGTCCTTAGGCCTGTGGCACAATTTTGGAGACATCACCCCCTTCGGCATCCAGCAGAGCATTCTGCGCAAGGCCTTTGACCTGGGCATCACCCATTTTGACCTGGCCAACAACTACGGCCCGCCCTACGGCGAGGCCGAGCGGAATTTCGGCATCCACATGGATCGGGACTGGCGCGCCCACCGGGACGAGCTGGTGATTTCCACCAAGGCCGGCTACGACATGTGGCCCGGCCCCTACGGCGACCACGGCAGCCGGAAATACCTGATTTCCAGCCTGGATCAGTCCCTGAAGCGGATGCACCTGGATTATGTGGACATTTTCTACCACCACCGGCCCGATCCGGATACCCCCATTGAGGAAACCATGGGGGCTCTCGATCAGATCGTCCGCAGCGGCAAGGCCCTCTATGTGGGCATTTCCAATTACTACGACCCCCGGCAGGCTAAAACCGCCATTGAAACCCTAAAGAAGCTGGGCACACCCATGCTCATCCATCAGCCCCGGTATTCCATGCTCAGCCGGGTGCCGGAGCAGGGGCTGTTCGACGTTCTTCGGGAGCAGGGCGTGGGCTGCATTGCCTTCGCCCCTCTGTGCAACGGCATTCTCACCGGCAAATACTTAAACGGCATTGCCCCGGATTCCCGGGCAGGCCACGATCCCCGGTATCTGAAGCCCGGCATGATTACCCCGGAAAAGCTGGAGATTGTCCGTCAACTGAAGGAAATCGCCGACCGCCGGGGCCAATCCATGGCTCAGCTAGCCCTGCAATGGGTGCTTCGGGACAGCGTCGTCACCAGTGCCCTCATCGGCGCCAGCCGCCCGGAGCAGCTGGTGGAAAACGCAAAGGCTCTGTCCTTCCCCGCCCTTTCTCAGGAAGAATTGGCGCAGATTGAGGCTATTCTCGCTTCCAATATGTAATCCATTTACAACGCGGCACAGGCACCACCGAAAGATGATGCCTGCGCCGCGTTCTGTTTACTTCTGTCTTTCCGCAAAGTCCTGATCGATCTTCTGCTTCCAGTCCGCCGCCAAGGGCGCGGCGCAGGTGCGAATCTGGTGCACCGCCTGGCAGACGGATTCGTAGACCACTGCCGTGCCCTTGCTGTCCGCATGGTAGTCCGCGGCGCACTCCGGGCGAATGCCGAACCGTCCGGCTTCCTCGGCAGCGTCGATGTTGGCGCCCAGGAACAGGAATTCCCAGCCATACTTCTCCTGCTGACGCTGAACCATGGCTCGAACCCGGTCATAGCTGTAGCGGCGGCTGGCGTTTTCCATACCGTCGGTAGTGATGACGAAGAGGGTCTTCTCCGGCCGGTCTTCCTCCCGGGCGTACTTGTGGACGTTGCCGATGTGATGGATAGCCCCGCCCACCGCATCCAGCAGTGCGGTGCAGCCCCGGACAAAGTATTCCTTTTCCGTCAGCGGCGGAATTTTCTCCAGGGGCACCCGGTCGTGAATCACCTGAATTTCGTTGTCGAAGAGCACCGTGGAGACCAGAGCCTGACCGGGCTCTGCCTTCTGCTTTTCGATCATGGCGTTGAAACCGCCGATGGTGTCCGCTTCCAGTCCTGCCATGGAGCCGCTGCGGTCGAGGATAAATACGATTTCCGTCAAATTCTTTTTCATAGAAAATTCCTCCATAAATTTGAAATGAGGCCACAGGTTTTGTAACCTTTGTGGCCTCATTATACTTTGTTTTTCCCCGGCTGCGGTCTCTCAGTGAGAGACTCTAGCAGCCCAAGCACATTTGGTCAAACTGATAGAGGGCGGCGTTGATCTCGTAGATGTCGTAAATTCCCTTTCGGATGTAGAATTCGATAATCATATCGAAGGTGCTGCTGTGGGACAGGGAAAAGCCCACGGTGCGCAGAAGGTCTTCTGTTTCCGGAAGACTCAACTCCAGGGCGATGGCAAAAGCCAGCACCGTGGGCTTGCTAGGTTTGTACTTGGGGTCGTTGTTGATTTTCCAGAAGGTCTTTTTGCTGACGTTGGCCCGCTTGTAGCACTGAACCTCGGTGATGTGCTTTTTGTCGATGAGTTTCAGCAGGGTCACGGCGAAGGTGTCGTCCTGATGCTTCAGCCAGTCCTCCAGACTTTGAGGCGCCGATGCTCCCAGGGGCATAGCTTCGCAGGCGGTCGATTCCACCGCCTGGGGCATGGCGATCCGTTGGCTCCGGCTCTCCGGCATGGGCATTGTCTTACCCAGTGGCTCCATCCGGGCGGAATTCAAAAACCGTTCCAACTCTCCCCGGCGGCTGACCCGGTAGGCATTCCGGTCATAGACGCACAGGAACACCCGCATATCCTCATCCCGCAAGCTCAGGAAATCCCGGATGGCCTCCGCGGCAACGGAAAGCACCCGATCCTTGGGAAAGCCGAAGGTTCCGGCGGAAATCAGCGGAAAGGCAACGCTTTCCGCCCCCAGCTCCGCCGCCCGGAACAGAGCATTCAGGTAGCAGCTTCGCAGAAGGGCCTGCTCATTGGCCCAGCCGCCCTTCCAGACAGGCCCCACGGTGTGAAGGACATATTTGCAGGGCAGATCATGGCCGCCTGTCACCCCGATTTCGCTGGGGCGCAGAGCTTTCAGCTGTCGGCACTCCTGAGCCAGGCCTGGCCCGGCAGCCTGATGAACAGCCAGGTCTACCCCGCCGGAGCCGGAGAACCGGCTGTCCGTGGGGTTTACGATGGCATCCACCCGCATTTGGGTAATGTCGCTGTGGACGATGGAAAAGGGCATGGCGGTTTCCTCCCTCTTTTGAACCGGTTACTCGTGGAGCTCCAGGGGCAGTCCGTCCGGGTCGTGGAAGAAGGTCATTGCCTTGCCGGTGAAGGCATCCACCCGGACAGGCTCGCAGGGGATACCCAGGTTTTCCAATTCCTTTACCGTTTCCGCCACGCTGTCCACCCGGAAGGCCAGGTGCCGCAAGCCGCAGGCCTCCGGCCGGCTCACCCGCTTGGGCGGGTCCGGCTCGGCAAAAATTTCCAGTTCCGTAGTCTCATTCAGCCGCAGATCCAGCTTCCAGTCTCCCCGCTCCGGCCGGTAGTTCTCCCGAATCACCGGAAAGCCCAGCCTGTCCACATAGAACGCCTTGGCTTTTTGGTAATCGGATACAATAATCGCTACATGATGGATGACATTCAGATTCATAAGCTTACTCCTTTCGGGGATAGAATTCCGCATACCACTGGGCAAACCGCCGCAGGCCGGTTCGCAGGTCGGTGCCGGGCTTGTAGCCGAAGTCCCGCTCCAGAGCGCCGGTGTCCGCATAGGTCACAGGCACGTCCCCGGGCTGCATGGGCACCAGCTTTTTGTGCGCCTCGAAATCGAAATCTGCCGGCAGCACCTTTGCCAAAACCAACTCTTCGGAAAGAATCCGCACAAAGTCCAGCAAATTCTCCGGATTCTGGTTGCCGATGTTGTAGATGGCGTAGGGCGGAACGGGCAGGCCGTCTTCCCCGTCCCGCTTGTCCGGAGCCTTGCCCATCACACGGACAACGCCCTCCACAATGTCGTCCACATAAGTAAAGTCCCGCTTGCAGTTGCCGTAGTTGAAAATCTCAATGGTCTGTCCCTTTACCAGCTTGTCGGTAAAGCCGTAATAGGCCATATCCGGCCGTCCGGCAGGGCCGTAAACCGTAAAGAACCGCAGGCCTGTGGAGGGGATGTTGTAGAGCTTGGAATAGGCGTGGGCCATCAGCTCATCGGATTTTTTCGTGGCCGCGTAGAGAGAAACCGGGTTGTCCACCTTGTCCTCGGTGGAATAGGGCACCTTTTGGTTGGAGCCGTAGACGCTGGAGGAGGAAGCGTAAACCAGATGCTCCACCGGGTAATGGCGGCAGGCCTCCAGAATGTTGAAGAAACCGATCAGGTTGGATTCCACATAGGCATCCGGATTGGTGATGGAGTAACGCACTCCGGCCTGGGCGGCCAGATTCACCGCCACCGCCGGGCGGTATTTCTCGAAAATCTCAAACATCAGGGGCTTATCCGCAATATTTCCCTTGATAAACACGAAGGAAGGATACTTTTCCAGTTCCTTCAGCCGGGATTCCTTCAGGGTCACGTCGTAGTAGTCGTTCAGGCTGTCGATGCCGATTACCGTCGATGACGGGCTTTCCTCACAAATCCGTCTCACCAGATTGGCGCCGATAAACCCCGCCGCTCCGGTGACCAGAATCGTTTTCTTCTCCAAATTCACTTTGCTCATATATCCTCCCGACCGCCAAGGCCTTCCTTCGTTCTTTTTCACCATTGTATTTCCATTTCTGCAAAACGTCAAGCCCTTTCCCCCGGTTCCCGGAGGCGGATATTTCCCGATGAAACAGACAGATTTACTTGCTTTACACCGGAAACTGTGATATATTGTCTCAATATGGGTATTTTACACACACAAGCTTTCGGAGGCTTTCTATGAATAAAAAAATACAATGTCTGCTGTGCGCCGGGGCGGCCTGCGTACTGCTCTTCGGCTGCGGAAAAAAGCAAACCGTCACCCTGCCTGACCTGACCGGAATCGTCACCCTGCCCGTCCCCACGGAAACCCAGGCACCTACCAACCCCAACGCCGGAGTGGAGGAGCTCACCGCCGTGCTCACCGCGGGAGAAATCTATACGCTGGAACAGTATCCCGACCTGAAAAAGGTGGATTTGTCCGGCAGCACCTGCTACGACACCATCCTGGAATACATGGATGCCCACCCAGGCGTAGAGGTGATCTACACCGTGGATTTAGGCGGCACCACGGTTTCCAACGAGGCTGCCTCTGTCCGGCTGGAAGCGGGAAAATACACCTATGAGGCACTGCTGGAAGGCCTCAAATATCTGCCCAATCTGACCTCCGTTTCCATCAGCGCGGTAAATCTGACGGCGGAGCAGGTGGAAACCCTGCGCAGCACCTATCCGGACATTCCCCTGGAATACACCGTCTCCCTGCTGGGGCAGGATATTTCCACGGATACCGCCACCCTGACCCTGCCCCTGCTCACGGACGAGCAGGTGACGGAGGCCTGCGGCAAACTGGGGGTTCTCACCGGGCTGACCGACGTGACCCTGAGCAATGACCAATCCCTCGAGCAGGTGGCCAAGCTCCAGGACGCCGCCCCCAACACCGTGTTCCACTACAGCTTCTCCCTCTTCGGCAAGACCGTTTCCACCACCGACGAAGAAATCGTCTATAAAAATCAGGCCATCGGCAACGAAGGGGAAAGCCAGATCCGTCAGGCTCTGCCGGTGCTGGACGGCTGTAAGCGGTTCGTCCTGGACAACTGCAAGCTGGACTACGAGGTGCTGGCCAAAATCCGGGAGGACTTCCGGGATGGCCCCAACGTGGTCTGGCGGGTGTATTTCGGCGTGGACGGCCGGTACAATCTGCTCACCGACGCGGACACCCTCCGGGCGGTGTACAACGTGACCAATGACACCTGCGGCCCCATGAAGTACTGCGAAGGGGTCAAATACATGGACATCGGTCACAACGAGTATCTGACAGACCTGAGCTTCGTCAGCGGTATGCCCAATCTGGAGGTGATGATCGCCTCCGGCTGCGCCGCCAAGGAGCTGGTAGGATTTGAAAACTGCAAGAAGCTGACCTGGCTGGAGCTGGCCTACTGCTACAAGCTGAAAAACATCGACTGCCTTTCTTCCTGTGAGAGTCTGACCTACCTGAATCTCAGCTTCACCGGCGTTTCCGACTATCAGCCTCTGGACGGCCTGCCCCTGAAGCGGTTCGTCTGCCTGAGCCCCAAGGCCAACGCCAAGGAGCAAAAGACCTTTGTGAACATCCACCCCAAGGGGGTGTGCATCACCGTGTTCTACGGCTATTCCAACCCCTACGGCTACGGCTGGCGGTACGACGACAACGGCAAGACCTTCAACGAATACTATAAAAATGTGGTTCGTGTGGCCTTCAATTACGATGAGTTGGAGAAATATCTGCCGAAGGAAACAAAATAACAACATTTTCTGAAATAACAAGGAGCATCTCCATGAAATACGATTTTACCACCATTTTAGACCGGAAAGGCCATGATGCCCTGGCTGTTGACCAGGTGGGCGCTCCCGGCTCCCCCTACCCCGCCCCCAAGGAGGGCTTCGATGTGATCCCCATGTGGGTAGCAGACATGAATTTCCCCCTGGCTCCGCCGATTAAACAAGCCATCCTCGATCGGATGGAGCATCCTACCTTCGGCTACTTCCGGGCACCGGAAGCCTACTATGACGCCATTATTCACTGGCAGCAGACCCGCAACGGGGTAGAAGGCCTGAAGCCTGAGAACATCGGCTACGAAAACGGCGTCCTGGGCGGCGTATCCTCCGCCCTGCGGGCACTGTGCGTTCCCGGAGACCGGATTCTTCTGCACAGCCCCACCTACATCGGCTTTACCCACACCCTGGAGGACAACGGCTATCGGATTGTCCACTCCCCTCTCCGGCAGGACATCCAGGGGGTCTGGCGGATGGATTTTGCCGACATGGAGGAAAAAATCCGAAAAAATCAGATTCATACCGCCATTTTCTGCTCCCCCCACAACCCCTGCGGTCGGGTCTGGGAACAGTGGGAGATTGCGCAGGCCATGAAGCTGTTCCGCAAATATGACGTGACGGTGATCTCCGACGAAATCTGGAGCGACATTCTTCGCCCGGATCTGAAGCACATTCCCACCCAATCCATAAGCCGGGATGCGAAAATGCGCACCGTAGCCTTGTACGCCCCCAGCAAAACCTTCAATCTGGCAGGCTTAGTCGGCAGCTACCATATTATTTACAATTCCACGCTTCTTGACAAATGTAACCGGGCCGCCGAGCTTTCCGGCTACAATAACCTGAATGTGCTGTCCGTTCATGCCCTCATCGGCGCCTACAGCGCGGAGGGCGGTCAGTGGGCAGACGAGCTTCGGCAGGTCATCGCGGGGAATGTGGATTTCGCGGTGGATTATATCCGCAATCACTTCAACGGCGTATCCCTGTTTCGTCCCGAGGGCACCTACATGCTCTTTATCGACTGCGCCAACTGGCTGGCTGCCCATGGCATGACCTTGGATGAACTGCTGAAAATGGGCTGGGACGTGGGCGTTGTCTGGCAGGACGGCCGTCCCTTCCACGGGCCTACTCATATCCGCATGAATCTGGCTCTGCCCAGAGCCCGGGTGGAGGAGGCCTTCCGGAGACTGGATACTTACGTTTTTAACGCTTAAACTGTACCCCATATTGCAAGTTCTCGGTGGAAATATGTCATTGCGAACCAGCTCACACTGGTGTGGCAATCCCCCGGATTTTCCGCGAACTACCGGCGAAGCGTAAAGGCTCCCCTTGCTGAACAAGGGGAGCTGCCCCAGTGCGCACACTGGGGCTGAGGGGATCAGAACTCCCATTTTTCTGGGCGCTTTCAATGGACGCAATTTTACAATCCCTCAGTCTCGCGCTTGCGGAAGACGCGCGAGCCAGCTCCCTTTACACAAGGGAGCCGTTGGGTGCTCCCGCACCAGTGCATTTTTCGAAGGTGCTCGGAATGTTTCGGGGATTGCCACACCAGTGTGAGCACTGGTTCGCAATGACAGCTTTCTTTCAGCCGCCCTATACATCAAACAAAACCCCGCCGGGAGGAAATTCCTCCCGGCGGGGTTCATTTTTTTGCGTTTTCTCAGTCTCCGTAGCCCATGGGGTTCTGGGTCTGCCAGCGCCAGGAATCCCGGCACATATCCTCCAGATTCTTCTCGGCCTTCCACCCAAGCACCTGGGCGCTCTTGGTGGGGTCGGCATAGCAGGTGGGCAGATCGCCGGGACGGCGATCCACGATCTTGTAGGGCAGGGTCAGGTTGTTGGCCTTCTCAAAGGCATGAACCATGTCCAGCACGCTGTAGCCAATGCCGGTGCCCAGGTTGAACACCTCGCAGCCCGGATGGCCCACCACATACTTCACCGCCGCCACATGACCCTTTGCCAGGTCTACCACATGGATGTAGTCCCGAACGCCGGTGCCGTCGGGGGTGGGATAGTCGTTGCCGTAGACGCTCAGGCACTCCCGGCGGCCGATGGCCACCTGGGTGATGTAGGGCATCAGATTGTTGGGAATGCCTCTGGGATCCTCGCCGATAAGGCCGCTTTCGTGGGCGCCGATGGGGTTGAAGTAGCGCAGGAGCACCACATTCCACTCAGGATCCGCGTGGCTCATGCCGGACAGAATCTGCTCGGTCATGTATTTCGTCCAGCCGTAGGGATTGGTGCAGCCGCCGGTGCGGGAGGTCTCCCGCAGGGGCATCTCATTGTCCCCGGAATAGACGGTAGCGGAGGAGGAGAAGATGATCTTCTTGCAGCCTACCTCGCCCATGACCTTGGTCAGCACCAGGGTGGTGTTCAGGTTGTTGTCATAATACCGCCAGGGCTGGGCAACGGACTCGCCCACGGCCTTGAGCCCGGCAAAGTGAATAACGGCAGCGATTTCGTTCTCGGCGAAGATTTTGCGGAGCAGCGCCTCGTCCCGGACATCGCCCTGGTAGAACTTAGGCGTCTTGCCGGTGAGCTTTTCCACCCGCTCCAGGCTCTTGGGGTTGGAATTGCACAGATTGTCCACCACGACCACGCCGTAGCCGCTGTTCAGCAGCTCCACGCAGGTGTGGGAGCCGATGTATCCGGCACCGCCGGTTACCAGAATGTTCATAGGGATACCTCCTTGGAAAAATCAGGATGTTTCTATATCTAATATAAAGGATACGCTTAACTAAATACGGAAGCCGCAGCCGGGAACATGCCCCTCCGCCTGTGGTACCTCTCCAAAGGGATGCGGCAATGCCCTCATCCGTCTCGCGCTTGCGGGGGACGCGCGAGCCACCTTCCCCGGAGGGGAAGGCTTGGAGCCGACCCTACATTATAAATAAATGTAAGCTTGCCTGTATTATACTTCTCCGAAGGTTGGATGTCAACCAAAATCAGGCGTACTTGGCCACCACCGCGGCCATCCGGTCGAACTGAGCCTCCATGTCGGACACCAGCTTGAACTGGGTACGGGCTCTGTCCAGATTCTGCTCCGGGTAGTGGATGCGGAAATAATGGTCGCCCTCCAAGTAGTCCGTCAGGAACCGGATGCCGCACTCCAGGGTCATGAGTCTCGCGCCCCAGGGCAGGTATTCCAGCTCTGCCTCCGTCAGGCTTCCCTGGGCTCCTTCCAGGAAGCCCCGGGTGTAGGCTTCAAACAGGTCAATGTCGAAATTGACCTTGCCGAGATCCTTCTCGTCCTCCTTGCTGTGGTTGGCGCCGAAGCGGATGGAGTCGCCGAAGTCGTTGATGCTCAGACCTGGCATAGTAGTATCCAGGTCGATGACGCAGATGCCCTCGTGGGTAGCCCGGTCGATGAGGATATTATTGAGCTTGGTGTCGTTGTGGGTAACCCGCAGGGGCAGCTTTCCCTCCCGCAGAGCGGCAAGCGCCACGGAGCAGTCCGCCTTCCGGTGGAGGACGAACTGGATTTCCTGTTCCACATCCTTGGCACGGTTCCTTTTGTCGGCGGCCAGGGCGGCCTCAAACTTGGCAAACCTGTCCTCGGTGTTGTGGAAGTTCACGATGGTCTCGTGGAGGGTTTCCGCGGGATAGTCCTGAAGCAGGTACTGGAACCGGCCGAAGGCCCGGGCGGAGGCCTCGAAAAGTTCCGGGGTCGCGGACTGGAAGCAGTCGGTATTTTCAATGAAGGGGGTCAGCCGCCAGACCTTGCCGTTTTCGTCGGTATAGAAGTCCTGGCCATTCTTCGTTTTCACCAGGCTCAGGGTCTCCCGGGCGGGATTCCCGCCGGCGGCGATGATCTTCTTCCTTAAATAAGAGGTAATGCCAATGAAGTTCTCCATCAGCTCCTCCGGATGGGGAAAGGCCGCCCGGCTCATACCCTGGAGAATGAACCGGATAGGATCCCCCTCCTGGGGTTGGCAGACCACGCAGTAGGTGTCATTGATGTGTCCCTGTCCGTAGCGCACAGCACCCAGCAGGGTTTCCGGGAAATCGTAGGCGCTCAGAACTTTCTGAAGAATCGGATTCTGATAACCTTGGGTAACGTTTTCCATTGCTGCTTCCTCCTTATGTTTTCCACATTCTTTGAATTTCGCACGGAAATAGTTGATTTATGCAAACGCCATCTTCGTTTTGCTCAATTTTCTTCAGTATACCACAGAAAATATCGATTGGCAACCATTTTTCGGGTCTGTTTTTGTGATTTTATATTTTGTAAAATTATACAATTTGAAGCATTCGGAATTGTTGAAACATCCAATTTTGTCTATTTCGTCGAATTCTACCCCATTTTCCGGCGATTTTTCATTGACTTCTCGTTTTTTTCCTGTATACTAGGGGTAAGGATAGAAAAAGACAAATCCGGTTCGGCATTATCAGTGCATAGCACTGTTGATTGCATACTTAATTACAATGGAGGAAACAAGATGAAGAAGATTATCTCCCTGCTGCTGGTTCTGGCCATGGCTCTGACCCTGGTCGCCTGCGGCGGAAATGCTGCCCCCGCTGCCACCGAGGCTCCCAAGGCCGACGCTCCCGCTGCCACCCAGGCACCTGCCGCCTCCGGCGACAAGGTCACCGTTACCATGATTACCTGCCAGTACGGCAAGCAGACCCAGCAGTGGTGGGCCGACTTCGCCGCCAAGTTCAATGCCGAGCATGAGAACATTGAGGTCGTTGTGGACTGCGTGTCCTGGAACGATGTCTACACCGTGGTCAACACCCGTGTTGCCAACGGCGAGGCTCCTGACCTGCTGAACATCGACGTGTTCGCCGACTACCAGGCTGACGGCCTGCTGCTGCCCGCCAAGGATTGGGTTTCCGAGGAGACCTACGCCAAGTTCTACCCCTCCTTCCTGGAGCAGTCCG
>OIZP01000616.1_pt1 | contig 21665 bp, 20 predicted proteins | sample 1588531 | NCBI WGS metagenome assembly OIZP01 (sample SAMN03283283) | human gut metagenome | biome: human-associated habitat; material: feces | host: Homo sapiens | place: Peru | collected 2012
GGGTCTACGTCTGCAACCCTCTGTCTGTGACTCGAAATTAATTCAGCAGACCCTATGTAATTGTTAATATACAAGATTTTTTTTAACATCTCAATATATAGGCACTTGTAAAAGTGCCTATACAAAGGGCTATGCCCTAAATTAAGTATAACCATAATATCCTATTACGAAAATGTCAAATATATTATCAAAAGCAGAAAGACATGCCAATAAAGCATGTGAACTGGATGCTTTCAAGTCTATCAAGTTGGACGATTTGAAAGAAAAAGTGACCCAGATGCTTGCTCATATTGGTGATGGTGGAATTTTTGACCAATATACAAAACATGATATATCTCATATCAACAAGATGTTAGATTCATTGGATTATATTATCCCACAAGAAACCCAAGATAAGATGACAGGAGCGGACTGGATGCTCATCGTTACTGCTACTTATTTTCATGATTTAGGCATGCTTGTTACTCGCAATGAGTATGATAACAGAAATTCATCTGGGGAGTATAAGACATTCAAACAAGCATATCTTGATAAGGAAGAAAATACAGTTTCATTGTCATTGTTATCAGCTGATGATCAAGAACGCTTTATTTATCAAGAGTTTGTAAGACACCATCATGGAGACAGAATAGCTAGTTGGATAAGAAATGAAGATAATGCATGGTGTTATACAGACACAAATGTATTAGAGATAGTCGCATCTATGATTTCTGGCTTTCGTCCAATGTTTAAAGATGATTTGGCAACCATTTGTGAAAGTCATAATCTTGATGATTTGGATGACCTTGACAAGTATAAGGTGGAAAAAGCCTATGGTACATCGCCACAGGAAAAAGGTAATGTATTTTATGCTGCATTAATATTGGTCACTCAAAGAAAAAGGAGACAAATGGATTGTTGTTGATACAGACAAGCGACAACGGAGATACGGAATGGGAAGAAACATGATGTTTGTGCAGACATCAACAGAACAATTGTTTGTTGATAATTATGATGCAATAAGAAGTTCTTATGGTATTATTGTTCCCAAAAGCAGTGGTTTGTCTGATTTTTTCATCGATTTGCTTTCCAAACTGAATATTGAAGATGAAGATGACAATGCTATATTGGAGAATGTAGCAAGTTTTATATCAGATATGTTCACAAAGTATCGGGAAGGTATAAATTATGATTGGAAGAAGCAAATAGCAAGAGAATTTGACAGAGAATCCAATCCAAGTTTCTACTCTTTTGTCTTTGATAAAATATCTGAAGACGATTTAGTTAATGCTTGTTCTAATTGCAAGTTCCGTCTTTACGACACATCTAAGTGGTATAGAGAAAAAACACGAAATTAGTCATTGCAAATAATTTTTATGTCCCAAATATCAGACAACAACAAGCGGATAGCTAAGAATACTTTGCTTCTTTACTTCTGTTTGCTCTTTATGATGATGGTATGGCTGTTTACGTGCCGGTCATGTAGAGAATGTTTTAGAGATCACGAGATTGACAATTATGAGCGAAGAACTATATAAAGAATTACAGAAAGTCTATACAAAGGAGGCTTTTGCTAATATGATAAAGACAGATATACGCCAGAGGTTGCCTGAGCCATATGCAAGTATATATTGCAAACAGTTTGATAATTTCAAAAATGTTGCAGACTTCTTTGAATTTGCAGCAAAGTTAATGAGAAGACAATAACAATATGATGCATAATTACGACGACATACAAATCATAATAATGGCCGGCGGCGTTGGCAGCCGCTTCTGGCCTATGTCAACCCCCGATTACCCAAAGCAGTTCATTGATGTGATGGGTGTCGGCCGTTCCCTCATTCAATTGACAGTAGATAGATTGAAGCCAATCTGTCCTGTCGAGAACATGTGGGTAGTGACAAACGAGAAATACATTCGCATTGTCAAGGAGCAAATCCCTGACATGCCAGTAGATAACATATTAGCAGAGCCGGAGGCTCGCAATACCGCTCCATGTATTGCTTATGCCTGCTGGAAGATCCAGAAGAAGCATCCTGATGCCAACATCGTGGTGACACCATCCGATGCCCTGGTCATTAATACCTCGGAGTATCAGCGAGTGCTCAGCAAGGCACTGAGCTATACTTCCGATAAGAACGCCATCGTTACTATCGGTATTAAGCCAAGCCGCCCAGAAACAGGCTATGGCTATATCGCTGCAGCAGAGCCTACGTCCGTAGATGAAATCTACAAGGTTGAGGCTTTCAAGGAAAAGCCAAACCTGGAGACAGCCGAGCAATACCTTGCCGCTGGCAATTACTATTGGAATGCCGGAATCTTCGTATGGAACATCGATACCATCAGCAAGGCAATCCGAACCTTCCAGCCAAACCTTGCCAGCATCATGGACGAGATGGCTCCTTCTTTCTATACCGAACAGGAGAAAGAAGTAGTCGGCAAATTCTTCCCAACCTGCGAGAAGATAAGCATTGACTATGCCGTGATGGAGAAATCGAAGGAAATCTATACCTTGCCAGCCGAGTTCGGTTGGAGCGACTTAGGCAGCTGGGGTAGCCTCCGTACCCTGCTACCACAGGATGAGGTTGGCAATGCCAAGGTAGGCAAGGACATCCGCTTGTATGAATGCAAAAACTGCGTGGTTCATGCAGACGATGAAAGCAAGGTGGTAGTTCAAGGCTTGGATGGCTATATCGTAGCCGAGAAGAATGGGCAACTGCTTGTTTGCTCCTTGAAAGAAGAACAAAGAATTAAAGAATTTGGAAAGTAATATATGTCAAATCAAACATCAGATAATAATAAACGAATAGCGAAGAATACGCTTCTTCTTTACTTCCGTATGCTCTTTATGATGGCGGTTTCTCTCTTTACGAGCCGAGTCGTCTTAAATACATTGGGAGTGGAGGATTATGGTATATATAATGTTGTTGGAGGTATTGTAGCTATGTTTGGATTCATTAATGGATCCATGTCATCAGCAACGCAGCGATACATCACTTTTGCCTTGGGTAAAGGAGATAAGAATAGATTGCAAACTGTATTTAGTACCACACTTCAGATTCATACGCTGATAGCAGGTATAATCGTGTTATTGGGAGAAACCATAGGCTTGTGGTTCTTATATAATAAGATGCAGATTCCAGCTGATAGAATGGATGCAGCATTTTGGGTGTTGCAGTGTTCTATAATCGCTGCTGTCATTATGATTATAAGTGTGCCCTATAATGCGGATATTGTTGCTCATGAAAAAATGTCGGCTTTTGCTTATATCTCCATTTTGGAGGTAGTATTAAAGTTGGCTATTGTATATATGCTGTTAATATTCTCATTCGATAAGTTGGTATTGTATGCTTTCCTAATATTAGCGATACAAATATTGATTCGATTTTGCTATAGCTATTATTGTAACAAGCATTTTGAGGAAACCAAATACAAGCATGTATGGGATAAGGCTTTATTTAAAGAAATGACTGGTTTTGCCGGTTGGAGTATGTTTGGTAACTTGGCTGCGGTACTCTTCGGACAAGGCTTGAACATGCTGTTGAATGTCTTCTTCGGACCTGTTGTTAATGCTGCTCGTGGTATTGCGGTTCAGGTACAAAATGCCGTTCAGCAGTTTGTCGGCAACTTCCAGATGGCACTTAATCCTCAAATTACCAAAACATATGCACAAGGAGAATTACAGGAAATGCATAAATTAATGTATCGTAGTGCAAGATTCTCGTTCTATCTTCTCTTCTTCCTATCTCTGCCTGTCCTCTTTGAAACTAATTTCATCTTGACTGTATGGCTGAAGACGGTGCCTGACAATACTATAGTATTCTTGCGTATCATGATATGCACGTCTTTGATTTATACCTTGTCTAATCCTCTGATTATAGCAAATCAGGCTACAGGAAAAGTGAAGAAATATCAGGCTGTATGTGGTACAACCTTAATAATGATACTTCCAATATCGTATATATTTCTTAAATTTGGCATGCCAGCATATTCTGTTTTTGTGGTTCATTTTGCAATGGAGAGTATATGTCAGGTTCTTCGCATGATAATGCTTAGACCTTTGATAGGTTTACGGTTGAGAGATTATTTTACTAATGTTTATGTTAAAGTTATTCTAGTGGTGATAATATCTTCTATCGCTCCAATCATAATTTATGGATACATGAATGATACAATATATAGATTTTTTGCAATTTGTATAATATGTACTTTGACTGTTTTAACGGCTGCTTATAATTGGGGATTAACGACAAGAGAGAGAATTTTTGTAAGGCAAAAAGCAATTTCTAAAATACAAAATTTGATACGAAACAAATAAAATAGGAATAATTAAATGATTATATGAAAATATCAAAAAAAAATATAAGAGGTCATTATGCCTTGCTCGAAATGTTTGTATCCTTAATGATAGTGGTTTCATGTCAAGATACATCTATAGATAGTGGTTACAAAACAAATCTTTCTTCACCAGTGAGAATGTCAGCGTTGAATTTCTCAGAGGGAGATGCTGTATACAGTAAAAAGGAAACAAGATCATCCTTGGTTCCAGACTATAATGGGACAAAGTTTTCATGGACTATCGGTGATGTATCTGGAGTCTATTCATCAGGAAATGGCTTAACAAATTTCTTTATAGATGATGAAAGTATCTCTGATGATGGCACTTCGGCCATTTTTAATGGTGCAGGCTTTTCTTTGAAACAAAATTCAATATATTATGCTTTTTATCCGTATTCTGCGGCGGCTTTAGACAAGACCAATATTCCGATAAGGTATAGTGGACAAAATATCACAAACAATGGAGATTTTAAAGGACTTGCCGATTATGATTATATGTGGTCTCGTGGTGTAACAGATTCTGAAGGTAATGTTGATTTTCCTTTTTTACATTTGGGGTGTGTTGTTGAATTGAAACTTGAGGCACCTGTTTCTGCGATATACACTCAGGTAAGACTGGAATTGGAAAACAGCACAGATAAATCAGCACTGGTTAAGAATGGAATTGTTGATATTACAACAGCAGACCCATTTATAAACAGTGAAAACGTATCTCCGACTGATACAATAATGCGTTTGTCTTTGAATAAAGACGAAGGCATTAAAATCTTAAAAGACTCAATCTTGCATGTGTATATGATGATGGCCCCGCAAAACATATCATCAAAAAATATTGTCATTAGGCTTGTTGACAATAACAATAAATGGTATTCTGCTACAATGGCAGGAAAAAACATGAAAGCAGGATACACATATCATTATTATGTAGGAAAGAATTCTTCTATGGGAGGTTTTACAGGAAAAGGTGTTGGACTTCCCGATGATTATGAGTACAAGTTTGCAGGGACTTATATACATCCTGTAGCCAGCTCTTATGAGGACATTTTGGTAAATGGCAACATAATATATGCTATTGGAAATTTTGGCATAAGAAAAATTGATTTTAAAAATGAATTAGATCCGACATTACTGAATGAAAATATATCCATAACGGATAATTACACAAGAGCTAGATCTATTGTTGAGAATGAAGATTATTTATACGTTAATGTAAGACAAAACTCTTGGGGAACTAATGAAATATGGAAACCACAAATTAGATACAATTTTGAAAAAGAATTTTCTTCATATACACAAGACCAACTATCAAACAACAATACTATTAATGCGTTTTTTGAGAAGTTTGATGTGAAGCGTGATGTCACAAGGATTAACAGTGCTACAATTTATAAAGCATACAAACGTACAGATGGATATAGAAATGCTATTGTAGTAAGAGTAAATGGAGAGAAGGATATTATGTTCTTAGGAAAAACGTATACAACAAGAGAAAGTGCAATAAATGCTCTTGAGAACAAATATACATCCCCCGATGGAGATTATTGTGAAGTAAATTGGAATGCTATAGGGGAAGGCGCAAATGATTTAAAGAATTTAAAATTTTACTTTGTTAAAAAAGCAGAATTATTTAAATCTTTGAATACGTCATTCGATACAGAAGGTAATCCTTCTCCGAATCAAGGTTTTCATAGCGGAAGATTCAGAACAAATAATATTTCAAAAACAGACCAAGTTACGATAAGGAACAGTATAGCTCAAACAAGTGAAGGGTGGTTTTCTTTTTGGTTAAATGTACCAAAAGCTTTCTCCCAAATAATTAAGTGTCCTCTTACATACAATGGCACAACATGTTTATCTAGGTTAAATCTTTTCCCAACATCAGAAGGATATAAAATAGGATTGGGTAATAATGCTACACATGATTGCAATTTCAAGTTAAATACCTGGTATAACATAAAAGTTCATTTAAACCCAAATGGAAGTGAATTGTATTATAGAGGGGCAGAATGTACGAATTGGGAAACATTAGACAAAACAACTTCTTCAGCCAAGTTATTTGATATTGTTTCTGTTGGAATTTCAACGGAACAACCCAATGCGGAAGTTCTCATTGATGATTTTTATTTTAATGAAACAGACGTTGACAAGGTCTCTTATGTAAATGGGAAGGTTTTTATAATAAGCAAATCGGATTTATCGATAAAGAATAAAATTAATTTAGACTATCGTGCGACAGGTCTCGCTTTGGCTAATGATGTGTTAGTCGTCAGCGGTCTTTACAACGTTAAGTTTTATGATGTATCCCACCCTAATAAGCCAAAGCACTTGTATACATATCAGCCTTCATTTGAAAGAGATATGCAAGGTGTAACTACTTTTAATTTCGCAGGACATACATATGCTTTTGTATGTTGCTACTCAACTGGATTTTTGATTTGGGACATTACAGATAAAACAAACATCCATAAGGTATCTGATGAGGATTTTAGTGATGTGATTTACAATGGTTCTTCTATAAAGACTAAACTGAATTGCTTTAGTTGTGTCGTGGATTATCCGTATGCTTATCTTACCATATCCTCTACTCCATACTACGTTCCCACACATAAGAATGCAGCAGGTGTACTTACTTTAAACATCTCTGATTTTTCTAATGTGTCTAAAGAATTGACGTTTATTCCGAGTTCTGATATAACAGATAATACTTCAGGTGATCCGTCACCGACACGAATTGCAAGATATGGAAATACATTATATCTTAATAACCGTGACAAAGGCATAGCTATATTTGATTTAATAAGCAAAAAGCCTGTGTATAGAGAAACATATAAGGTTGGAAATAGTATAAATCCAATTTACATTGCTCCAGATGGTCGAATGTTTGTTGGTGATGACTCTAGTATGGGAGGACAAAAGAATTTGTATTTAATAAGAATAGAATAAAATTATGAAAATAGGAATACTTACAGTTCCTTTCAATAACAATTATGGTGGTTATTTACAAGCATTTGCTTTATTGACTACTTTAAAGGAACTTGGACATGAACCTACTATTATTATGTACAGACATAAAAAAGAAAAGGTAGGTATAAAATTAAAAATCAAATTTTTTATAAAAAATATAATAAAAGGGATAGTGGATAGACGTTCATATCCACTTATATATAACCGCGAGAAAATTCTTGCTTATAAAGGAAAAAAGATGATAGAATTCGAATCTCATTATCTAATTCCTCAAACAGAAAGATTTTACACCGATGAAGCGTTAGAAATGGGATGTAGAAATTGTTTTGACGCTATTTGTGTCGGAAGTGATCAAGTGTGGAGAGCTATTTATGTACCCAATATAGATAATTATTTCCTTGCTTTTACAAATGGATGGAATCTGAAAAGATACGCTTATGCTGCATCATTTGGCACTGACGAACCAGAATATACGCAACAACAAAAACAAAGCTGTTCTGAGCTAATTAAAAACTTTGATGCAATTTCTGTAAGAGAAGAATCGGCTGTGTCTGTTATTGAGAGTTGGGGGTGCGATGCAGCTCATGTTAAAATAGTTCTTGACCCTACTTTATTATTAAAGAAAGAACAATACCTTAATATATTGGACAAACAAAAAACGATGGCAAAAGGTAAAATCTTTTGTTATGTTTTAGATAAAACTGATATAGTTAAAGATTATATAAGCAGGTGTACAAATTATGCAAATAAGGAAATCCTTCAGATTTCAGATATACAAGTTGGTATGAATATCCTTCCTTCTGTGGAAACATGGTTGGCTTATATACGTGATTGTGACCTGGTTATAACAGATTCATTTCATGGTACTGTATTTTCAATAATTATGAATAAGCCTTTTCTTGTTGTAGCAAATGGTTCTAGGGGAATTGCCAGATTTGCGGATTTGTTGCATAGATTTGGTTTAGGAAATAGAATCGTCAGCAAAAAGAACAATCCTGAATCTATATTAGGAAGCACAATAGATTGGGATATTGTAAACAAAAGAATTGAACTACAGCGACAGGAATCATTCAATTTTATTAAAGAAAATTTTAAATAAGATGTTTAATTCAAACTTGGGAGACCCACTGGTCTATTGGTTATTTAGAATATTGCTTTTGACTGTATTGGTTTATAGTGGTTACCTGATTAGTAGATTGAAGGAAAAAGAAATGAAGAGATATTGGAGCTTATCAATAGTTCCAATCATATCGTATTCTTTATTTTACGGTTTACGTTGGATGCGAGGTGCCGATTATATACATTATGCACAAGATGTAGAACAAGGAAGCAAAAGCTATTATATCAATGATGAAACCGAAACAGTATATAGGTGGTGGTGCGATTTGTGTGCAAATTTACATATTGCACCAGAAGTGGTTTTTACTATTTATGCAGCATTATTTATTGGGGGAATATTTGCGGTATTAAGGTTCTATAAAAAAGCTGCAGTATGGACTTTACCAATGACTGTACTTATTACTGGAGCATCTGTAGAATGCCATTTCAGACAATATTTTGCAGTTTCATTTATTTTGTTTGCATTCGCTTTTATGTTGGACAAAAAGCAGTTGTTGTCTGCTTTGTCTTTTTTATTGGCTTATTTAATTCACTCTTCAACGATTTTCCCAATAGCATTAATATTAGTATCCTATTTATACAAGGACAAGGTTAGGTTGAAAAATAGCTATCTTTATATATTAGTGGCAGTTTATTTGGCATTGTATTTTTTTTGGGATAAAAGCATGCTAGGACCTTTCGCCACATGGCTTTCTATGATGTCTTTTGATTCTGATTCAAATATGATGAGATATGTTGATGATGCAGATCGCTGGTTTACTGATGAGGGTAGTCTTAGTTTCTTGAAAGGAACTAAAAGTGTAGCGTCTTCATTTCTTTTTGTATCTATGCAGTTTGCTTCTACGTTGGCAATAATGATATTAGGATATTTTGCTGCTAAAAAAGACTCTAAAGTATTGCCAATGTTTGTTTGTACATATATTGCTAATGTGTTTTTTATATTGGCAGGTGACATTGAAATTATCGATAGGATTGGTAAGGGATGTCAGTTTTTTGCCCCAATTTTATTAGGTGTTGGTCTTGTATATACTAATATAAAAAGAAAGTATATTAATTATCTATATGCGGTCTATTTGATGTATTTTGTGTTTTATCTTACAATCAGACAATTCGGTGATCCTGGAGAGTTTGGCTGTGCGTTTATATGGGATAAATAGTCAGTAAAAATATTAACTTTTATGTAATGGTAATAAATAAAAACGAATATACAATGAAAATAGTTTATTATTCAAAACCATGGTATGCAGATTGTGACTTTCCGCTTATTCGTGAATACCAAAACGAAGGACATGATGTTTACTATTTTATAGACCTCGTTGTTTTAAAGACAACGTTGTTTGATATTAAACAGCAGCCTAAAAGATATGGTATATTGAAAGCATCAGAATTTCCTGAGCTTCAGAAGTATTCTGAATATTTAGATTTGAATAAAGTATTTATTCTTAATCACAAGCTAAGAGATCGTTATGTTTTACAGCACATTTGGACATACATCTGTTTTTTGTTTATGATTATTAAAATCAATCCAGATGTGTTTCACTTTACAACAGTTCTACGATTACGAGAATCTATTTTATATCTGCTTAAAAAAAGAATGGTATTGACTGTTCACGATCCATTTCTTCATAGTGGAGAAACCACAAAAAAAATGAAGAGGTACAGAAACTTGGCTTTTAGGATTATCAACAAGTATGTAATACTAAATGAATGTCAGAAGAAACAGTTTTCTTTGGCTCATCATATTCCAGAGAACAATATCTTAGTTAACAGATTAGGAGTTTATGATAATATACGTAGTGCAAATATAACAAAAGATAAGCATACATCTTTTCGCGTGTTATTTTTTGGACGTATTTCTCCATATAAGGGAATTGATTATTTAGTTAAAGCAATAGATATTGCGCATAAAGAGAACTCTAATATAGAATGTGTTATAGCAGGAAAAGGAAAATTCTCCTTTGATATATCCAAATATTATGATAAGGAATATTTTACTATTTTGAATAGGTTTATCCCTGATGAAGAATTGGCAAATTTAATATATAATAGTGATGTTGTAGTATGTCCATATATTGATGCAACACAAAGTGGTGTTGTTCAACAGGCGTATGGCTTTGAAAAGCCTGTAATAGCTTCTAACGTTGGCGCTATGAGCGAATATATTATTGATGGAGTTACAGGTTCTATAGTACCTCCAAAGAATTTTGATTTGTTGGCAAAGGAAATATTAAGATATTCTAAATCGCCACAATTACTCAAGAACATAAAGGAAAATATAATATTAGCTACAACAGATGGCTTTATATCTTGGAAGCAAATTGCCGCCAAGTATTTGGATTTTTATAAAAGAATATAGAATATGAAATCAATTTTGTTTGTAATATCAGATATGAAAGCTGGAGGAGGGCAGAAAAGTTTGCTGTCACTTTTGAACAGTTTTCCTACAGATAAGTACAGTGTCGATTTAATGGTTATAAAGAAAGAAGGTATATTTCTTTCGCAAATTCCAAAAGAGATAACTTTAGTAGAAGCTCCAAAAGAACTTATTAGTTTCTATTCATCTGTAACAGAAAAAATATTTTGGTCAAATTTAAATATAAAATGTTTTTGCTTAAAAATGCTTAGCATTATCGGCTTTCGCTCCCATTTGTTAGGGAACAAAAGAAGAGGATGTCAACAACAGTTACTTTATAGTTTTTGGAATAAGTTTATACCAAATGATAAGAAACATTATGATGTAGCAGTTAGCTATATAGATGATACCAATTATTATGTTATAGATCATATAATAGCTGATAAAAAAATTCTTTGGTGTCATAACGATTACAACAAATTGCCATATGTTGCAACCTTCGACAATTCTTATTATGAAAAAGCCGATAAAATATGTACTATATCCGACATCTGTAAGAATGTACTGATTGATAATTTTCCGAAAGAGAAAGAGAAAATTACTGTTGTAGAAAACATATCTTCTTCAAGACTCATAAAGCAGCAGGCTGATATACTTCCACATTCTGTAAAATCAGCAGATGAATTCTTCAATGACAAATCTTTCAAAATTATATCAATTGGTCGTCTTTCAGAGCAAAAAGGTTTTGATTATGCCATTGATTCTGCGAAACTATTGAAGCAAAATAACATAGACTTTCATTGGTATATTATTGGAGAAGGTCCATTGCGTGAAAAATTGGAGAAGCAGATTAATGAAAATGGATTGGATGGAATAGTAAAATTAATTGGTTTACGAGCGAATCCATATCCTTATATTAAGAATGCTGATATATTTGTTATGACATCACGTTATGAAGGAAAAAGTATAGCTTTAGATGAGGCAAAAATTCTATGTAAGCCTATAGTTGTAACGAAATACCCTACTGTTTTTGATTCGATAAAAGATGGAGTTAATGGTAAATTGGTAGATTTAACTCCACAACATATTGCAGACGGTATTAGAATACTGTATGAAAATACAAGTCTTAGAAACTTGTTTGTAGAGAATCTCTCCAAAGAGCAATGTGGAAATGAGATGTATGTAATAAATAAATTTTTAACTTTAATTGAACAATAGACTTGGACTAATATGGACAGTAAGAACATATATACATGTGATTTAAAAAGATATGAGAAAGAGATCGGGGGGGGGTAAGAAACATTCACTTCAACTCCGTTGGCTGAAATCTTTTAGAATGTGTAAGATATATCGACATAAGAATCCTTTAATGTATTTATATTGGAGAACCTTATATCGGAAACTGAGTAAAATTACGCATATTCAGATTTCATGGACAACAAGTATTGGTGCAGGATTTTATATAGCCCATTATGGTCGTATAATAGTCAATCCTAAAGCGATAATTGGAAATAATGTTAATATTTCAGCAGGTGTTATAATTGGCCAAGAAAATAGAGGAAAAAGAAAAGGAGTTCCAGTTATCGGTAACGAAGTATGGATTGGAGCAAATGCAGTTATTGTCGGAAATATTAGAATTGGTTCAGATGTTCTAATAGCTCCTAATTCATATGTCAATTGTGATGTTCCTGACCATTCCATTGTCTTAGGTAATCCATGTCAAATAAGACATAAACTTAATGCAACAGAATCTTATGTCGAAAATAAGGTATCATTATAAAATATTGAATTTATGAAGATAATAGAATTACAGTTTAATCTTTCAAGTGGAGGCGCTGAAAGATTTACAGTAGATTTAAGTAATCAGTTGAGTAATACTGATGATGTTACACTGATTACATTAAAAGATGATAAAATTGAACCTGAAAAACGATGTTTTTATAAATTTGACCTTTTAAGTACGGTTAAATATAAAAACTTAGGCTTTGGTAATGGTTTTAAACTAAGTTATTGGTGGAAAATATATCGAATTATTAAAAAAGAAAATCCTGATATTGTTCATCTTAATTCTGGAGATCTCGCTAAGTTTTGTTTTCTTGCGATAGTATTGTTAGGTAGAAAAGTTAAATTTTTTGAGACCATTCATAATGGCTTGCATCCTAATTATGCTCATGGTCAAAGACGATTGTTTATCAATTTGTTTGGTCGTACAAAAATGATGAGATATATAGCTCTCTCAGACACTAACTATGAGGAAATGAGAGAATACTATCCTTTCATGCATATAACTAATATTGTAAATGGAAGAGCAGTTCAAAGACCAACTGTCAAATATGACGAGGTTAAAAGAGAATTGAATAAGTTTCGAACAAATGAGAATACTCTGCTTTTTGTACATGTAGCAAGATGTCATTTTCAAAAAAATCAGCAGCTTCTTGTGGATGCATTTAATAAATTAGATGAGGAAGGTGCTAATGTGGCTCTTATTGTTATTGGTGCAAACTATGATTCAGATTATGGAAGAAATATTTTTGCCCATGCAAATAAGAACATTCATTGCTTGGGTACAAGAAAGAATATAGCAGACTATTTGTTAAATTCAGACATCTTTACTCTTTCTTCGAGTTTTGAGGGCATGCCTATATCACTAATAGAAGCAAGTCTTTGTGGTTTGCCTTTAGTTAGTACCCCAGTGTGTGGCTCTGTTGATATTATAAAAGATAAATTCAATGGAGTGTTGTCAAAGGACTTTACACTGAATGGTTATCTTAATGCGTTAAAGGATGCTATTCGTAACTATAAGGACTTGAAAAATAATGCAAAAAATATGGTGGCAGAAAGTCCTTATAAAATGGAGATTTGTGCAAAAAAATATCGCAACTATTTCATAGAATCATTAAATAAGAAATAAGTGATGAAAACGAAAATCAAGAAAGTATTGATGATACTTGTATCAATACTTAAATGGGAAAAGAAAATTCCAATAGTCTCTATTAAAGAACCAGACAAGTTGTTGGACGGAAAGGTCGCTCTGATTACAGGAGGTTCTGGTGGAATTGGAATGGCTATTGCAAAGAAGTTTATAGATAGTGGATGTTCTGTAATCTTGGCCGGAACTAATGCCAAAAAATTGAATGATTGTATTGAAAAAACAGGAAAACAGGCAAAGGGTATTGTCATAAATATGAATGATGCCTCCTCTTTTGGTGATAAAATAGTTGAAGCCGCAAGTCTTTTTGGGAAAATTGATATTTTTGTGAATTGTCATGGTGTCCATACAAATAGAAAAGGATTTAATTTGTTGAATGTGACAGAAGATGATTACGATAAGGTTATGAATATTAATCTGCGTGGTACTTATTTTATTTGCCAAAATGTTGCAAAATATATGATACAGAACCATGTAAAGGGACATATTCTTATTATTTCTTCCCAAAGTGCAATAGAACCATCGTGGTCTCCTTATCGTTTGTCAAAATATGGAGAATGTGGCTTGATTTCTGGATTTGCACAGGTGCTGCTTCCTTATGATATAATCGTTAATGGTTTAGGTCCTGGTCCAACGGCAACAGGAATGCAGGATGAGTGCTTTAACGGAAGCATATATACAAAAGATAATCCAATAGAGAGATATACAATGCCAGATGAAGTCGCTGAATATGCAAAAATGTTGGTAAGTGATTTAGGCAATACCGTTGTTGGAGATACTTTGTATATGTCAGGTGGTCGTGGAATTATAGATAAAAGATAAAAAAATGAAGAAAGTTTCAATAATAGTACCAGTATATAAATCTGAAAAATACCTTCATAAACTTGTAGATTCGGTATTGAATCAGACGTATAAGAATATAGAATTGATTCTTGTTGATGATGAGTCTCCAGATAATAGTGGACGAATTTGTGATGACTATGCAAGAATGGATAAAAGAGTAACTGTAATCCATAAAAAAAATGGAGGATGTTGTGATGCAAGAAACAAAGGCTTAAAGGTTGCTACGGGGGAATATTTAATGCTTGCAGACGGTGATGACTGGATGGAATTAGATTGTGTTGAATATCTCGTATCCTTGATGGAGAAAAACAACTGTGAGATGGCCACAACTGATAGTATATTTACTACTCGTGACCGTGTTCAAAATGAAGTTGACAATATTCGAGTTTGGTCTAAGGAGAAAGCTGTGTGTGGTATGCTTTATACCGACATTCCTATTGGTCCTTGGAATAAAATTTATACAACGAAAGTTATCCGAGATAATCACATTGATTTTTCTGTACCATGGTTTGGAGAGGGTCTATATTTCTCTACAATGGCAGCGCAATATTCTAACCAATTAGCTATAGGTCATAGAAGAGTATATAACTATAGATTGAACAATCCTAATAGTGGAACTACTGTTAGACAGGTACAGCATGGTATAAATGCTTTGTATAATGTGAGAAATATCAAACAAAAGCTTGAATTAAGAACAAAAGCTACTTTGATGGCTGCAGATTGGCATATTTGTTTTAATTGTTATTACTTAATGTGCTATATTTTGTGGGCAAACTCTTATGATGAATATAAAGAACAATATGAGGATGCTTATAAGAATCTGGTAAAGCTTACTCCCCGAATTGTACTACATGCAAAGATTAAATTTTGGAAAAAACTGTATCTGGCTGTAGCTTGTATTGCTCCAAAGACATTAGCAAGTATTGTACTTAAGAGAAAGATCAGACGTTTTAAGGCTGATAATATGGAATAAACTGACAAGAAAAATAATCATGGATATAAAGGTAATAACTCGTCATGCTCCTTCCAATTATGGTTCTTTGCTTCAATCAATTGCTACGCTTAGAGTTTTCAAAAAGCTTGGTCATGATTGTACAGTTATAGACTATAGACGAAAAGATGAGCAAGGAATAAATAGCGTGTTAAGCCCCCTAAAAGGAAAGGCTGAATGGAATGGTAATTTCGCAAAAAAAATACTTTATGTGTTGCTTCGCTATCCAGAGAACAAGGTGGCTGAGATCAAGTTTGGTAAAATGAGGAATCATTTTCTAAAGATGACACGAAAGTGTGAAAGATTGCAGGATTTGAAATCGTTGTCTGCAGATTGTTTTGTGACAGGTAGTGATCAGGTATGGGGTCCAACAATGAATGGTGATTTCGATGAAGCCTATTTTTTGTCATTTGCAAGTCATTGTCGAAAAATCGCATATGCTGCTAGTTTTGGTAAAACTCAATTTACTGAGAACACAGTTGTTGCATACGAAAAATTATTAAAAAGATATAATGCAATAGCAGTAAGAGAAGATTCTGCAGTTAAGATGCTAAATGAGTGGCAAATACCATGTGAGGGGCAGGTATTGGATCCTACCTTGATGATGACTGGTGAAGAATGGTATCAGTTTATAGACAAAGATATAGATGGTCAATACGTGTTGGTTTATCAACTTCATAATAATCCCAAATTGTGTGATTATGCAAAACGATTCGCTAAGCAAGTTGGATTGCCATTATTACGAGTATCTCCAACGTTTCACCAGTTTAAATGGGGTGGAAAATTTATGTATCTTCCAAACTTGCCGGAATTCCTTTCTCTTATAAAAAATTCTAGTTATATGATTACTGATTCTTTTCATGGTACTGCGTTTGCCTTGAATTTTAACAAGCAATTCATTGAAATACTACCGAATACAAAAACGGGAAGTCGTAATCAAAGTATTTTGAATTTGACAGGTCTGACCGATAGAATTGTGACGGACTATGAAGATTTCTCTATTGCTAAGCGTGAAATTAATTATGTGAAAGTAAATGAAATTCTTGCAAAAGAAAGAGAAAAATCGTTGAATATTTTAAAGAAAATGTTGAGCGAGTAATAAATATTCAAATCTTTTTTGTGAATTCTTTCAAGTTGAGAATTATTGATTAGAAATGAAAATCCTTGAAATAAACGTTTATAATTACCGTAAGGGTGGTTCTGAGGCTGTCTATTTCAGCACCATGGAACTATTGCAAGAGCATGGAGATGAAGTTGTGAACTTTGCCTTGAAATGGCCTGAGAATACCCCATCTGGGTACGAGCAGTACTTTCCTGAGTCAAAAGAAACCCGTAGAGGTTTTTTGAAACCAGTAAAGAATATTGCAAACTACTTCTATGATGCAGAGGCTGCAAAAAAACTGGAGGCTCTGATAGAAGCAGAAAAACCTGATTTAGCTCAAGTGCATTTAATTTGGGGACAGATTACAGGTAGTATTCTTCCTGTTTTGAAACGTCATCATATTCCTGTGATATTTACGATTCATGAATATCGAATTGTATGTCCCGCTTATACTTTTCGTAATGGGTTAGGTGAGGTTTGTGAGCAATGTCAAGGGAAGCACTTTTATAAATGTGTTACGAATAAATGCTGCAAGGGAAGTTATGGTCTAAGTGCCATGATGGCTGCTGAGCAGTATTTTCGTAATGCATTCTTGAATCCTGCCAAGTATATAGATGGTTTGGTATATGTGAGTCAATTTGCTAAAAGTAAGTTGGAACACTATATGCCAGCTTTGAAAGATAAACCTAATATGGTTCTTTATAACTTGACAGATGGCATTCGCAGTGAAGTGATAAAAGATGAAAAAACAGACAAGTATTATCTGTTTTTTGGTCGATTATCATACGAGAAAGGTATCAAAACTTTGATTTTAGCTTTTAGGGAGACACCTCAATGTAGATTGAAAATTGCAGGAACTGGTCCTTTGGAGGAAGAATTGAAGGAATTTGTTAGAGAAAACAAGATGGACAATGTCGAGTTCTTAGGATATCAGTCGGGTGAGCCGTTGCAAAAATTAGTTAGTAATGCTTATTTTATCATGGTTCCATCTGAATGGTATGAAAATAATCCAATGACAATCATTGAAGGATATGCTGCTGGCGTGCCTGTTATTGGTGCAAAGATTGGTGGTATTCCTGAAATTATAGAAGATGGTAGGACTGGATATCTTTTTGAAAGTGGTAATAAGGGTGAACTTATTGAGTTAATAAAGAAGTCTGATAAAATGGATAAAGAGGAATATATAGTTATGTGTAACCATACTTTGGTGTTTGCCAGAGAACATTTTGACAGAAGTAAGTATTATCCAAGATTGACAGAATTTTTTAAAAAGTTTTTAAATTGATAAGATGGAGTTAACAAAACGAGAAAACTACAATTCTCTTGATGGCTTGCGAGCGTATTCTGCTGTTGGCATTGCTATGATGCATTTCTTGGCTAATATCAAGAGTGGTCAATTGTCATGGATGCCTGCAAATCATGTAATAGGCTTCTTTACAAACTTTGTTTTTCTTTTTTTTATGGTAAGTTCTTTCTCTATGTGTTGTGGTTATTATGAGAGAGTGAAGAGCGGGCAAGTTTCCATGAATGATTTCTATAAAAAGCGTTACAAGAGAATATGACCTTATTTTGCCTTTCTATGTATGATAGGTTTAGCCTTTGACCATACTATAGGTGGAGTTTGGCAAACTTTTGCGGATTTAACTTTGTGTTTTAATCTGTTACCTAATCCTGATATTCAAATCATTGGTGTTGGTTGGTTCTTGGGATTGGTATTCTTATTCTATATCATGTTTCCTTTCTTTATATTCTTAATAGACAATAAGAAGAGAGCATGGATGGTGTTAGTAATTGCCGTTGTGTTTCATTTTGTTGGGAGACTTTATTTTTTCAAAGAGCCATTTGTAAATTTTGAAGTTGGGAGACATAATATGGTGTTCAGTATGCCATACTTCTTGATTGGTGGAATTATCTATTTATATCGTAATAAAATGAAGATATGGGGGGGGCAAATTTTATAGTTTGCTTTTGCTGATATGTATAGCTGCAAGTGTATTCGAATTTTATAAGCCGTCTCTTGTAGACGAGTATATGTATTTAATTTTGCTCTTCAGCTTATGGTTGGTATATGCTATATGTGGTGAAAGGAAATGGTTGAGTAATAAAGTGACAAAGTATTTAAGTGGTATATCTATGGAATTATATCTGAGTCACATGGTATTATTTAGGTTTACAGAAAAGTTAGGTTTAGATGCATTAACAGATAATCCTAATGTAAACTATCTCATATGTACATTTGTTACACTAGGAATAACCATTTGTTTTTGTCATGTATTGAAGTATTGGATTTTGCCTATAGTTATGAACTTTGTTCAAAAACGTTTGCTTGTTTCTGAATAAAGGTATAATCAAGAGATGGTATGGGCAGAAAAGATGTTGGCTGACATCATGCGGGTTGGCTACTTCGGTAGATCTTTTGGAAAAGATGGATTAAGGAATAGAAAAAAATATATATTGATATGGAAGTAATAAAGACTGATATTGAGGGTGTGCTCATCATTGAGCCTCGCCTTTTTAGAGATGCTCGTGGCTATTTCTTCGAAAGCTTTAGCGAGCGTGAGTTTAAAGAGAAAGTGGAGCCATTGGTTGGCTACAAGGTAGAGTTTTGCCAGGATAATGAGAGCATGAGTTCTTATGGTGTAATGCGAGGCTTGCATTTCCAGAGACCTCCGTTTACACAGAGTAAACTGGTGAGATGCGTGAAGGGTAGAGTGCTGGATGTTGCCGTGGACATCCGCAAGGGTTCGCCAACATACGGTAAACATGTTGCTGTGGAACTGACGGAAGATAATCATCGCCAGTTTTTTATTCCTAAGGGCTTTGCGCATGGCTTTGCTGTGTTGTCGGAAACTGCGGTTTTCCAATATAAATGTGATAACTTCTATCACCCAGAGGCTGATGGGGGTATCTCTATCTTGGATGAATCTCTTGGGATTGATTGGCGTATTCCTACGGAACACGCTAATCTTTCGGAAAAGGATACGAAGCATGAGGTGTTGAAGGACTTTGATAGTCCTTTCGAATACTAAAGGTGGATTTATAGTAGTAAAAAACAAATACTAATCATTTAACATTAAGACAATGAAGGGAATAGTATTAGCAGGTGGTAGCGGCACTCGTTTGTATCCTATCACAAAGGGTATTAGCAAGCAGCTGATTCCTATCTTTGATAAACCGATGATTTATTATCCTATCTCGGTTTTGATGTTGGCAGGTATCCGTGAGATATTGATTATTTCAACACCATTTGACCTGCCAGGTTTCAAGCGACTCTTAGGCGATGGTAGCCAGTTTGGAGTGAAGTTCGAGTATGCTGAGCAGCCTTCTCCAGATGGCTTGGCACAGGCATTCATCATTGGTGAGCAGTTCATCGGTAATGATTCGGCTTGTCTTGTATTGGGAGACAACATCTTCCATGGTGCAGGTCTTAGCCAGATGCTGCATCAGGCTGTAGTAGATGCCGAGCAGAATAGCAAAGCTACCGTCTTTGGTTATCGTGTAAGTGATCCTGAACGATATGGCGTGGCAGAATTTGATGAGCAGGGCAATTGCCTCAGCATCGAGGAGAAGCCTGAACATCCAAAGAGTAACTATGCAGTAGTGGGCTTGTACTTCTATCCTAGCAAGGTGGTGGAAGTTGCTAAGCATATCAAGCCATCCGATCGTGGTGAGTTGGAAATCACAACGGTGAACCAGGAGTTCTTGAAGGATAAGCAGCTGAAGGTTCAGACCATGGCAAGAGGATTTGCCTGGCTCGATACTGGAACCCATGATTCCCTTTCTGAAGCATCCACCTTTATCGAAGTTTTAGAGAAGCGCCAGGGCTTGAAGGTGGCTTGCTTGGAAGGTATTGCCTACCGTCAGGGTTGGATTACGGCTGAGAAACTTCGTGAGGTGGCACAGCCTATGCTCAAAAATGATTATGGAAGATATCTGCTTTCGATATTGGATGAAGACAATCACGCATTAAAGAGAAATTTAGAATACTAGGTCATGAATATTTTAGTAACAGGTGCTAACGGTCAGCTTGGAAATGAAATGCGTATCGTTAGCCAAAATACAACAGATCATTATATCTTTACCGATGTCAATCAGGTGGAAGGTTTGGAAACTACTTTCCTTGACATCACCGATATGGATGCCATCCGTAAGATGGTGAAGGAGAATGATGTGAAAGCCATCGTGAATTGTGCAGCATGGACCAATGTGGATGCCTGCGAGACTGATGAGAAACTGGCTGCATTGGCAGAAAAGCTCAATGCGGAGGCTCCTGAGAATCTGGCTAAGGCGATGAAGGAGGTTGATGGCCTGCTCATCCAAATCTCTACAGATTATGTCTTTGGTAAGGAACCTTATAATGTGCCATGTAATCCAGACCAGAAGGGAACTCCTACTGGCGTATATGGAACAACAAAGCTTCATGGTGAGCAGAAGATTATGGCTACTGGCTGTGATTATGTGATTATCCGCACAGCTTGGCTGTATTCTGAGTTTGGCAAGAACTTCTGCAAGACAATGCTTAATCTGACGGCAACCAAGCCACAGTTGAAGGTTGTCTTCGACCAGTGTGGTACTCCTACTTACGCACTTGATTTGGCTAATGCCATCATCACCATATTGGATAAGGTAAAGGCTGCTCAGAGCAAGGATGAATATGTTGGAGTATATCATTTCTCAAACGAGGGTGTCTGCTCCTGGTATGATTTCACCCAGATGATTGCAAGAATCGCCGGTCATACGGAATGTGATATCCAGCCATGTTATAGCTCGGAGTATCCTTCTCCTGTAACTCGTCCAGCTTATTCCGTATTGGACAAGCGAACCATCAAGGAGACCTTTGGTGTAAAGGTTCCTTATTGGGTGGATTCCTTGGAGAAGTGTATCGCTCATTTGAAAGAAGCAAAGTAAATATTAATTCTTAATTATAAATTATTAATTGAAATGAAGAATATCGTTATCACGGGCGGTGCTGGTTTCATCGGCTCACACGTTGTAAGACTTTTCGTGAACAAATATCCTGAGTATCACATCATCAACCTCGACAAGT
>OIZP01000619.1_pt1 | contig 21621 bp, 25 predicted proteins | sample 1588531 | NCBI WGS metagenome assembly OIZP01 (sample SAMN03283283) | human gut metagenome | biome: human-associated habitat; material: feces | host: Homo sapiens | place: Peru | collected 2012
TTACATGATGTTTCATACGAAAGCGTAACTGTATCTGCTTTTTTCTCTTTCACAGTTACATGACTGATTTTGATGTCACTGACCTCTATTCCCTCGTATATCTTAGAATTTCGTTGTATGTACTCTTCTTTTGTCAGATAAACTTTTTCATCTGAATCTATCATAGTGTACATTACTTCATATTCCTTTTTTTCAATATGGTTCATATATTCCATAAGTGTATTTTCTGGTGATTCCGTTATAGTCCTTTTTAATAAAATACCTCCTGAAACAGCAATTACTGTTATAGCCACTATCAGCCCAAAAATCTTACAAGTGTAAGATTTTTGGGTGCTTTGCTTTTTCCGTTTTCTTTTCATAGATACCCCTTTCTTCTAATTATTTTATTTTTCAAAATCTTACACCTGTAATATTTAAAAGTCAAGTAAAATATTATGTTTTAAAAGAATACTTACTTACATAATTTTTTTGACTTTTATATTAAATCAAATCTTCACCATTAACAAATCCATACGATTTTAATAATTCTTTATCTTCTGAATTCCTTTCTTGCCTTAGATTAATATTATTGGGGATAATATCCGGGCATGAAAATAGCCAGGTGATTCCTTGGTTAGAAACCAACTGGCTATGTAAAATATTCTTTTATTCTTGTTCTATCATCGGTCTCTGTAGCCTAAATTCTATAGTTTTGGTGTTTCCTCCGGTTCTTTTTATTAATTCATCTTCTCCAATCACCCTTACTAAATTGGCAATCTGTTTACCCATACTTTCTTTATTATGATAAAAAATAATTGTATTAACATTGTTATTTAGTATTAAATCTCTTAAAATATCTCCATCTGTAATGTCCAATGAATGACCATAAATATATAAATTATGTTTCCTGCTTTTTTTACTCATTATAGTACTATCAATTATACTATTTATCATACTTTGTATATCCGTTACGTTTCTTTCCACCTCTTTCATTTTCGCTTTTGTGTACAGTAAATATTCTTCTTTTATCCTGTCAACCCAAGTTTTATATTTGCACCCTGTTTCCTTATATATTCTTTGATAAAATTTTTTAAACTCTACAAATTCGATATTTTTATTCTGTTGTTCAAGCGAAAGAAATTCATCGATACCAAGTACCATATTGTTTTTTTCAATTTCATAATTATTATTTACTTTACCATGAATGTAATCTATATCTATTTCACAATTGTTTGTGTATAATTTTTCAATAGTATTTGTATAATTAAAACACAATACTTTATTTTCCTTTTCCTCATTTGACGCATTTATAATTTCTTCGATATCCGGTGATATCTTTTTACATTCTATCTTATCCACATATTGAAACAAATAAATTTCTAATGCTTTGATTAATTTATTTAGGTCATCGTATAATTTTTCTTTTATATCTTTACAAATTTCCATATTTTGATCATTTACATAGCAGTCTAAAAATTCATTAGATAAAACACTTGGGATATCATCATATATATTAAACTCCATTTCATTCCCATGCATATCACGGTGTAAAGATTGAATAACGTCAGATATTTCACTTTCAAAGTCTATCCAATTTTCTTTTCCATGCATGTCATTTTGCAAAAAATATTCAATCCAAAAATTATTATCTAGTAAATATTTCCATACCTTCTCTTTTGAAAATAAATTATTTCTAATATTTCCTGTATCATCTGTTACAATTCTTTTTATCTGGGGATCAGTCTTCCCCCAGTCTATATCATTCATATTTTTTGTATTTAATATATATCGAATAACTTTCACAAACTCTAAAAAATCTGTATATTTTGTAGGCAAATTATGAGCTATATCAAATCCATTTCCAATCACAATAATATTCATGCTGTCTCCTTCGTATTATATAATTTAATCTTTGGCAATAAATACTTTTTACTTAATCAATTTAAAATTATAATCCGGAATCAATAATACACATGTACTCAACACCCATATAAATCCTTTTTCAAAATTTCTGCTGACTTCATTTTGTACATTCAGTATCTCAGATAAATCCATCTGTTCAAATTGCTTTCTAAGATCATTTTCATTTGCATCTTCCTTTTGAATTCTAGCTGCCTTGCGAATATTATGACATACGATCTCTTGTAAAACTTTTCTCATATGCTCCCAATATGTTCGATTCTCACATGTATATCCAATTTTGGTAATCCAATCTTTTAATTGATATTTTAATGTCTTTTCCTTCTTCTCATCTCCTACAATACACAATATTTCTTCCAATTCTTTTTCTAACTCATTCGCAGAAATCTTCAATATTGCATCACAACATCCATTTCTTTTTTCAACATCACTTACCCGATATCTATCTCCTGCAAGTAAATCATCAATTCTATGTGGCAACTCAACCGCCTTTTCAATAACACTTTCTGCCCTTACTAGGCTTTTATACTTGTCTCCCGGCTGCAATGATACCAGAATTTTTCGATTTATATACTCTTCATCTGGTATAGATTTTAAATGCAAATATGATTCAATCATTGGATAATTCAGATACAATTTCCCCATATCAGTCGAATCCGCAAAGCAATGCTGCATTTCTAAAATCTTTTCTTCAGAAAATGCCGGATCATGCCGTTCATAATCAAATACAAGAATAATATTGGTAAAATCATTTCTATAATAGATTGTCTCCGGATGTTCCTTTTTACTGATTACAAACGGTAAATCAACATCCATTTCATCTTTTGCCCAATCATTTCCGTATTCTTTTACAATATCCTCATATAACTTATAAATATTCGTACCGTAAATCCACACATCATCTATATCAATATTCATTTCTGGAAAACATTTAAAAACAAGCCAAAACAATTCATCCTTTTCATGTTTTCCCTCTACAACCAGTAAGCTCCGGCTACGCCGCCTTGTCACTACTGCGTAATTATTCATATTTTTCAAACTCCCCACTGATATACATCTTTTCAAGATTGTGACCTTCTCTCAGCTCCCGTTCAGTTGCATTACAAAGAGCCGTTAATGTTCCCTTTCTTGATAAAATAAACAGGCAATCCGGTCTCATAATTCTATTTGTCATCAAGTTCGTATTATGCGATGTCATAATCATTTGGCATTTTGGATACTTCTGTTTAAAGAAACGAATCACATTTTCTGCCATTTCATAATGGTAAAACGCATCAAATTCATCTAAATAAATCAAGGATGCATCCCATACTTTCGGAACCAGGCTCCGATACAACTCTACTAATGCTAATGTACCACTTGATGCATTTTCATAAAATGGAACTAATTGTTCATGTACAAAATACAATTCTATCTGCCCATCTGGTAATTTTTTTAATACTAATTTACATTCAATACCCATTGCATTTAAAAAATCTTCAAAATCTTTCAGACGTTCCGGATTTTTCAAACTCTCATAAAATCCCTGATTCATTCTTCCAAACCGATATTGCATCCCATTTCCCACCGTAATCATCATCATTCTTCTAACATAATTCGATAGCCGGATAAGAGCTGAATCATTTTTCAAAGCCACATTACTGATCAGCCATCTCAAAAATGGAAGTTTCGGTTCGCTGATTTCATCATCTTCTCCAACTTCCAGAGATTGTAAATAGCGCTCTATATTGGCAGTTTCTGCATCAATATAATCTAAATTATCAAAAGTGTATTCTCGCAAACCAAAATTACATTTAAAAATGCTTTTTCCATTTACAAATAATTCTTCTTCACGTAATTCCTGATTTGATAATCTCGAATATTTGTAACTTAATTCTGTATCCTCAAATCTGAATTCATATTGAAACATTGCTGCATTTTCTTTGGAATCCGCGTTGAGTAAAATTCCATTACTCGCATATCTTGTTCCGCCAAACATTGTTGAACCAATATCAAGAATTGCTCTTCCAAGGTTCGTCTTACCAGTCGCATTACGTCCATAGATCAACATTTTGCCGATGATACCATCTGAAAAACAATCTGTATTAAACTGATAACCTGCAATATTTTCAAAATCTATCGTAATTTCATCTTTAAAATTTTTGTAATTCTTTAACGTGAATTTTTTAAGCATATCTTATACCATCCTATCAAAAAATTATTAACGTATAATTCTATGCTTACAGTATAACCAATTTTCACTCTGTTCGCAACAACATGCCGTAAAAAAATTACGGCATGTTGTGACATGGTTTCAATTTTTATTTCTCATTTTACTTCTGGTTCTTGTTTTTGTATGAATTCTTGCACACTTGTAAGCAATATCGGAATCAACACCACCATAATCATATGTGATATTATCATTTCTTGCACTGCCCAGTTTCTCGTAATAGATGAAATAGGATAAATATCTCCATATCCCGACGAAAAGAAAGACACAAAACTAAAATAAATATATTTTTCATTATTGGCACTACCCATATTATCTTCATTTAAAGCAATATTTAAATCTGGTTCTATAATGCCTATTTTTCCGTTTTCATCTTGTATCCTAATGTCTAACGGACACAATTTTTCTTTATCTTGTTCATCATAATTCCCATTCACACTCCACGTTTTTCCATCAATTTTTTTCTCTATTTTCTTTCTATGTAAAGAGACATTTTCACCTTGTATTTCAAGTAAATTCATTTGAAACGCAAAATATACGTTATTATTATGATATGCCACATACAAATTAGCATATACACTAATTACAACCCCCACTATAATTACATATTCTAAACATACACATATTACAAATTTTATTTTCTCTCTTTTTTTCTTATTACTGTATTTTTTCACTCCCCATAATGACAGCCATACCCATATAGCTACCATACAACATATAAACATAAAAAATATATACTGAAATTCCCACGCCGTTCCTGTCACCATCTTCAATAACGTTTTCTGAGAAATAGTAAGTGACCAAAGCCAAATTCCAAAACCAACAAGGCTAATAATAGAAAGTGAAGCCAGTGGCTCTGTTCTAATTTTCTTAATCATCATTATAGACATAACAATTATCTTAATACCTACTATCATAACTTGTATTGCTTTAGAATTAGTAAACTTCACTGGAAAAAACACTATTAATAGTGCTATCATTATACCCAGAAATATCTGTATAATCTGATTTATTACAAATGCATTTATCCATTTGGGAAACTTTAATTTTCTATCTCCGTACCTTTTTTCGTTGTTTTCTTTTTGAAATTTATAGTCCTCTGCCTGTGTTTTTTCATCTGTAGTTCTTTTATTCCAATTCGTATAACTTCTTACTGGAGCCAAGACTACTCCTCCTCTCTCGGTACAGAAATTCTTTCTGCATTGTCGCGGCAGTCGTCAGGTGTCTGTGCCAGCACATCCGTCTAACTCGTTGCCCGCGCAAAATCGAATGTTGAAAATACCGGTATAGCACCATATCTACCTTCCAGATATGCCTTGCTCAACACCTTATCATATCTCTCTTTAAAACGATCCAGGGAATAAATAGCGCTTGCATTTTCCGCGTTACGTTCTACAAACCAGATTTCATCCCTTCTAAAAATAGCCTGATCCATAATAGATGATTCATGTGTAGTGAACAATAGCTGCATACGCTGCTCATCATGTAGCTGCATAAACAATTGCAAAAATCGTTCTGTCAGCTTCGGATGTAAGCTTCTTTCCAATTCATCCACAACATAAAGAACATCTTCTCGTCTATTCAACAGCATATCCATCAAATCGAATAATCTTCTTGTTCCATCAGACTCTTCATCAAAACCGAACTCATAAAATGACTTATTATGATGCAACCGGATTGTTGTGACCTTCGGTTCAGAATGTCCTTCAACTTCGATATTAAAGAAAGTTTCCTTCGACCTCATCGTCATTCTGAATGATGGTTCTTCCTGCTCTTCCATTCTTTTTTTTACATGCTGCATCATCTTATCAAATACTGATTTTGGCAATGCATTTGATAACTCATCCAATGTAATTTCTTCTATTTTCACCTGGCTGATACCCGTATCAAATGTTTTGATTAATTTGTTAATCAGCTTCAGCGAATTATCATCATAATAATATTCCAGATCAATTAATGGCGTATCCGGTGTAATGATTGAAATATGATTCTGAATCCAGTCATATACATCCCGAAAGAACAATAATTTAGATCGTGTGCTATATTTTTTCCCGCGATTCATTTCTGTCAGGAACAAAGATGTTTCATTTCCTTCAAAATCATCCGCATAGGTTTCAAATTTATTTTTTTCTGTGTTTGTCAGCGTAATGCCACCATTTAACACCGGACGTTTGCTTCCTTCTCGTTCAAAGAGACATTTTGCTGAACCATTCTGATATAATTCATATAACCATTCTCCGGTTACTTTTCGTCTGCTTAAAACTGCAGAAAAACCATAGGCATAAAATTTGTCACCTACAGTAATCTGAATTTCAAAACTACTTTCTCGTTCCTTATTCTCCTGCCGATTCTTACAAAACATCCGTGTAGCTTCTATCGGAATACCATTGCAGACACTATCTTTAAAAAATTTAAAGAACAATGCCAGATTGGTCTTTCCAGATGCATTTGCTCCATAAACGACTGCATATTTTAATAACTGGGTACTTTTTATCCTTAACCTGTGATTTGCATTTGTTCGTATTTTATTTGAGGAAATCATTGTCAGCTCTGCTGCTTTATCAAAAGATTTAAAATTTTCAACACTTACTTTTACTAACATTCTTATACACCTCCACCTTTATTATATGTTTTACTCTTCTCTCAGTCAATGTAGATTTTCTTATTTAGAGATTTTTTCGTTATATATTGTTTCTTTTTCTATTTTTAACAATTTTATTTTGAGTTATGCATATAATATCAATGTATAAGTCAGCTTTTTGTAGCGACACTATTTTACTAATGCCGCTACATGAAATATTACAATAAATAAAAACTTCTAATTCTTTTTTCTTCTATCTCTCCCAATCCATCCTTCCTGTCACATTCAACATCTTTTCTTCTCGGAAGCTGAGCATCTTTCCATTAGTTCCACCGACAATGATATGATCCAGCAATTCTATCCCCAGTAGCTGTCCGCACTTCTGCAGCTTTCTCGTAACAATCATATCCTCTTTTGATGGTTTCACATTACCACTGGGATGATTATGAAGTCCAATGATTGCAGAAGCATTTGCCAGAATACTGCTCTTAAAAACTTCTCTGGGAATTACCAAAGATGCATTGATTGTTCCAACACTGACCAGATTCATATTGATTACCTGTCCATTATTTTTCATATTCAGGATACAAAATACTTCTCTGTCATATTGAGATAACTCCTTCGCCATCAATTCTACAACAGCCTGTGGACTATCCAATATCTGCTCACTATAAAGAGATGGTTCTCTTACCAGACGGATATTCACAACTTCCAATTCATTCTCCATTGTTCTGATCTCCTTTTGGAAATTCTACAACCAGAAGGACATTACTCTCTGAAGATTCCACATATGATTTCAATTGTGATAATGTCATTTCCAAACATTTATGTTGTTCCACCATAATCTGCTCCTTTCGTTTCTTCCCTTGCTTCCGTTTTCTCTGACAAATAGCTTATCACTTTGTTTGCCTTAATGCTTTTCTGTAGCTCACTGATAATGCACAAATCTGCTACATTTACTCCCGCCAAAGCAAGCATCTCATCCATCGCCATATTGACAATCTCTTTTTCCGTTCCGTATCCGGCATCAAATAAACGCTGTAATACTTTTATGGCTTTCTGATTCTCTCCCATTTCAGCATCAAAGGGCAGCTTATCGCCGCCCTCTGTTTTACTCCTTCTCTTCTTTCTTTTCTTCAATTCCTAATCTCTTAATCTGTTTCTTTTTATTCCAGATACGAATTCCTGTAATTCCGGCTGCTGATAATATCAGAATGGCTATCCATAAAGCTGCATTCGCAGTATCACCCGTTTTTGGAGGATTGCTGGTCTTTGTAGTAGTACCCGGTGTCTCTGGGGTTGATGTTTCTGGTACTTCTTTGATGGTTACAATCTGACCTTCATCGTTGATATCCTTATGCTCTGTTACCTTTTTCGGTTCTTCCGGATTTGTCATATCATACAGGTCTTCAAAGGTTACAAGCTGCTTTCCTCCAAGAGTGCTGCCGTCGAAAGTAAACTCAATCTGCACTTCCATGTTTTCCTTGTCCGCTGTAAATTCATAATCATTGGTAATTTTTTGCCATCAATGAGCAGCTTTGCATTTTCTGCCTTAACCATCTGCCAACCAGACAGCTTATAGTTCGTACCAATTTCCATTCCTTCTAAAGTAACCGTATCCACGATCATCAGATCTTTTCCGGCTTCAATCTCTTTCTTTCCATTCTTATTAGTTGCTGTGGTATGAATCGAAATCTTTCGCTCCGTAATCAGAACAGTCTGACCTTCATCGTCAATGTCTTTATGCTCTGCAACTTTTACAGGTTCTTCCGGATTCTTCAGATCGTATAATTCTTCAAATGTAACCAGATTCTGTCCGCCAAGTTCTGATGCATCAAACATATAAGAAATTTCTACTTTCATTTTTTCATTGTCAGCAACAAAGGTATAATCACTCTCCACACGCTTTCCATCAATGAGCAGTTCTGCATTTTTCTCTTTCAGCATCTGCCAGCCTTTTAACTGATATTTTCTTCCTTCTTCCAGACCTTCCAGAGTAACCGTAGCACTTCAATAATTTTATTTCCATAATCATTTGCAATTTCCGGCATTTCATTAAATACAAAAGAATACTCATAATCAATTGTATAAGTATGATTCTTCGCCAATATAGAATAGGTATTTCTTCTTTCCCCAACACCTAAATCGTTTTTAGAAAAATAATAAACACCTTTTGTCGTTTCCCAAGCTCGGAGATACACTTGTGGAACATAATGTTGAAATCTCGTTGCCATTACTCCCCCTCCTCTGTTCATCACACTTTTCCATTACGAATTTTTATCACAAAAAGTCACAAATTCCATTTGTCCGCCTAGTATCATCTAGTCCGTAACCTGCCGTTTCGTCCGCAAAATCCGTACTATTCGGTACTAAAAAGTACCAAATAACACTCATTTTAGCCCTCTAACATTCTAGGAGACGAAATATTCCACTGCGTTATCGGGGAACATCTCCTTGAACTCTCCGTACAACTGAGCAGCAAGTGTTTTATTGTGTGCGATAACGAGAGTCGGTTTCTGCAACTCTTGAATGACATTCGCCATCGTGAATGTCTTACCCGAACCCGTAACCCCTAGTAAAGTCTGGCATTGATTGCCTTCCTTGAACCCTTTTACCAGTTCTGCGATAGCCTGCGGCTGATCTCCAGTAGGCTGATATGGGGCGTGTAATTTAAATTCTGGCATATAAAAACCTCCATTTGTGACTTTTGATACGTTCAATATCAGCCACATTTCTTTTTCTATTCGTAATGAAATTCGTAACGAAAACCGGGAATCCATGCCTTATAAATCACTTTTACGAATTTTAGAAAGCAAAAGTCACAAAAAGTACAAATGTTCGATTTTTCATTTGTACTTTCCATGCTTCCATATTCATAAGTTTTGTCAGGCGGCTTGCAAATATTCGTCTACAATGCTCTCTATCTCTTCTATATTAGAATATATTGGAATTGATACAATTTTTTTAAATAATCACCTACCACCCAATTATATGTTTCATCTTAAGAAATTCTTTATTACCATTCTTCTGAAAATGCATAATTACGGCGACTACACATTGTGTATATTTCTTTGCAATCCGCTTCCGTTAACTTCACGAACCCACCAATTGTGTTCTTTTTGATTTCTAAAGTTTCCAACAGAATCGGCACATCTTCGCAGGAGCCTCCAAGTTCTTCCAATGTTTGAGGCATTCCTAACTCTTTCCAGAATTTTCACAATTCTTGAATCCCCTCTATTCCTGTTTCAAATGGGTTTTCCAAATTTTCCCGACACCCAAATACATTTACTGCAAATCTTACAAATCTATGAACATTATGTTTCATTACATACTTCATCCATACAGGCATAATGACTGCAAGACCTGCTCCATGTGCACAGCCGTAAAGTGAAGATAATTCATGTTCCAGGTCATGGCTTGCCCAATCTTGTTCCTTATCAACACCGCAGATATTACAATGTGCCATAGTACTTGCCCACATTAGATTTGCCCTCGCCTGCTCATCTTCAGGATGAGCTTTTACTTTTTTTCCTTCTTGAATAATGGTTTTTAAAATGGCTTCTGCCATATAATCTGTAAGTTCTGTATTTTTTGTATTTGTAAAATATCTTTCCATCACATGAGCCATCATATCTACAATGCCGCATGATGTTTGTGATGGTGATACTGTCAATGTAAGTTTTGGATTCATAATTGCAAATAGCGGACGCATAAACTCTGCACAGCATCCTCTCTTATATTTGTTACCATCTCTCTGGAACGTAATGACACTTCCATCCGAGCACTCACTTCCTGCGGCTGCAATAGTAAGTACCACTCCAACCGGAATTGTGCATTTAGGACTCTTTCGATTTATATAATACTCCCATATATCTTCCGTATCATTCACACCTATTCCAATCGCTTTTGCTGAATCAATAACACTTCCACCGCCTACTGCAAGGATAAAATCTATTTTTTCTTTTCTGCAAAGTTCAATCCCCTCATACACCAATGAACTTTCTGGATTTGCCTGAACACCTCCAAACATTGTGTAAGAAATTTTTTCATCCTGCAAGGATATCTCTATTCGCTGCAAGAGACCTGACTTTTCTGCCGAACTGCCCCCATAATGCAGAAGCACATTTGTACCACCATATTTTTTTATATACTTGCCCACTTGTAATTCTGCATTGCTGCCAAAAACAAATTCTGTCGGGATATGAAATACAAAATCATTCATCACTCTTGCCCTTCTCTCTCATTATTTATCTGTATTCAAATGAATAGTCCTCTAAGTCTGCATTTAATTCTGCCGTTGATTCTCCATTATTCCATCTGATTTTGATTTTATTTTCATCAATTTCAAATTTCATAGTTGAATTCTGTGAAAAAGCCGGGTTATGGTATCTGAACTCCAGAAGCTTCATCTGCTCTTTTACAACGTTCTGATTCATTGCATCTTCCATTTCTTCCCATGTCAGATTTGTTCGGTTTATTTCCTTATGCCCGCCTTCTCCTGCACGCTTTACAGCTTCATAATCATTTTTTCCGCAAAAGAAATCAAGATACCAAACTTGAGGTTTTCCAGGCATAAACATTTGAATAGCTCGTGCTAACAGCAGTTTCTTATCGTTTTCTCCCAACGCACTGTAATAGGTAGCATTCACTTGATAATACATATTTTTAGCTCCATGGAGATCTTTGATATATCCACCTCTTTTTACAATGATATCAATCAATGTCTGTATTCGCTCATCAGGTAATATTCCCTTCAAATCCAAAAGTGGAATCCCATCATGACATCCAAGCATATTCACCACATGTATTTTTTTCTCAACAAGTTCCTCTGCCCACTTCTTTAAGTATTCTCCGCTTTTGTTTTCCAGTGCATCAATGATTAGTCCTGGCAGGAAGAAATCATAGGTCATATATCCTTTTTTTGCAATTGTCTCATATACACCTTCACCATAGCTGGCATGGATTTCCGGAAGAAGCTTCAAACCTTTCTGATCAGCAAGAGTACGCACTTTTTCCAAAAGCTCCCATGTTCCCGGTTCATTCATAAAATTCTTTTCTCCCGGTTCCTTCGGTGCATAGGCAAAAGCATCTAATCGAACAATCTTAGCACCATATTCCGCCAGCATATGCAATGTATTTTCATAAAATTCCCATACCATATCCGACTTAATATTCAAGTCCATCTGTCCGAGATATTTTCTCATTCCATCTTCTTCCCAAACCTTCTGGTAAAACGTATTCCAATATGGAACTTCTCTTCCATCAGGAAATTGTACCATCAATATAGGAAGCCCCGGTTTGCGGAAAAACATATCTTTTATATATTCTTCATCTGGCTGAATATAACCTTCCGCAGTCATTTCGCCGCAATTCTCCCAAAACTTGTTCCAATCAATAAAGAAATCCTTATACTTCGATTCCTCACCTTTCTCAACCAAATCCTGAAACTGCGGTGACATTACAGAAGCATGATTCAGAACAAAATCCAGCTTCAGATCAATTCCGATCCTTTTTAATCTTTCCAGATCTTCCCTTGAAGCCATCTCTTCATTTAATTCATAATCTACAACACAGAATCCTCTGTCTAAATCTGAATGATATAAACTTGGCAATATATAAATAGATGAAAACGTTTCTTCTAAATGATATTTTTCTATAAAATCCGTAGTTTTCTTTATATTTCCCCCCATACTATCCGGATAAATGTTCAGCATTGGTTTATAGTTTATGTCCGTCATTATCTTTTACCTCATTAATTCACAATATTGGTTATAATCGATTAGTTCTCCGGATTTTGTTACAATAATCTTAGCCTTATGAGCCTGAGACATCAGCAGCTGTTGTTCCAGCTCCAGAACCATCGTTGTAAACGGACTGTCTACCGCTCCATCTCGTGCCCGTTTTCTTCTGTGTTCTAATGTTTCCTCCGGAGTACTGTTTAAGAGAACAGGGATATCTACCCCTTCAAAATAATCACTGTTCCCATGTGTCCATTCGATGATTAGAACATCAATATCTGAAAAATCCACATTTTCATACCATAATTCTGTGTCGTCCCTTCCCATTCTCTTTAGGAAAATATAGTCTGCTCCATTTTTAAATTGAGATATAATATGCTCTACTTCCTCAAACCCTGTTTCAGAAAATGTTCCAAGATATCTGCTTAAACCACGTCTTCCCGCATCCAGATAGGTAGAAAACCAATCATATTCTTCCCTATACTTTGGATTTGCATCATCTTCCTTAACCTGAAGGTTATGAATACACTCGGCACGCTCCTTTGTATAAGTCCCTGTAGCAATCATACCTTTCAAGGCACTTTCCCGGAAAACATGCAGACGTTCTGCATCATTATATTTTGGAATACGATGTGGGTAATTATCCCCTGACATGGTATATGCTCCAATACCAGCCTGATTCAAATAGTAAGACAATAATGATGCTGTCTCTGATTTTCCAACGCCTGATCCACCACATACTGCAATGACTGCCTTTTCCTGACCACTTTTATTCATCACACATTGTAATTCCTGTAACAGTTTCGGAAAAATCAATTTTGCCTTTGATACATGATGCTCATCAATTTCCACTTTATCACCCGGCATATCACCGTGTGGAATCACCTTGGGAAGCGTTGGTGCTTCCCAATTTTCAAATAATAATTTCTCTATCTTCATTTTCCAAACGCCCCTTTTAAAGAAATGTCCAACTATCTTTTGTTTGTACATAATGAACCGGAATCTCGTGATTCAATAATTCACCAATCCAATCTGCTGCATATTTCATACCTAATTCTTCCATATTGAAATGCCCAATATTAAAACATGCTTTCCCCTTTCCCATATAAGCAGCATCTCGAATATATGAAAGAATTGTCCATTCAATGATTTCTCCCGGAATAATAGCATCTATATCAGCCATCTCCATGTATTTCATAATTTCCATATCATAACTGTGATAATAACCATCTTCTTTTATTTCATCTACCATGGCACTATTAGGATACAAATGTGCCACAATCGCAACTCTTTTCATCTTATCTTCCAGATTCCCCACAATACGCATTCCATTCATTCCGATTTTTTCTTTTAATTCTTCACCTAATTCTGCTACTGTACACTCTGGAACATCAAACACATAGAAAAAAGGCAGTTCTCCACTTAGTTGTGTATTAAAATAAGACTCCCATCCAAGATACTTCATCACTCCGGCAAAAATTGAATCTGGCTGGTGCATATGCATATGATCATGATCTCTCCAAACTGTAAGCCGATGTTCTTGAATATATTCCTCTTTTTCCTTCTGTACTCTATTCTCAAAATTTCCTCGCCATTCTGGAAAATCTGGCGTCTGATAATAGATTGGTTCGTGAACAACCAAAAGGTTACAGCCAAGTTCTACCGTCTTTTTCAACATTTCCATTGTAGGAACCAAGGCTGATACAACGCCCGTACACTCTTCATCTTCAAACCCTGATTTGTATTCGTCGCATCCATGATAAAGCTCTATGTTTGGATGATATTGTAAAATTTTATCAATAATTTCTTTTTTCTTCATTATTATCAACCTCTATCTGAATTTTTACTTTATAACTGCTTTTCTTTACTTCTTTTTTGTAAATCCGCCTGGATCTGTGGATATATCTTATCCAAATCATATCTCAACATCAGAATTAATGTCGCTATACAGAATATTAAAGGCAGATACCCATAACATATATTTAATCCTAATACCGCGGTTTTACTTTGTACCGCAACTGTTGGAAGATATCCAAATAATTGATTTACCCAACCTACAATTGCACCTGTCAATCCGCCTGAAATTTTTGTTACAAATGTAATAGCGGCCATACCAACTCCCTCTGCCTTAACTCCTGTTTTCCATTCTCCATAATCAATTGTATCTGCAATCAAACCATATGCTACACCTCCTGTAAAACCTCCGCCTAATCCTTTCAAAACACTGCTAACAATCAACATTTGAAGACTTGACGCAAACAAGCACTGTACAATCAATCCACTGATGAGAATCAAAAGACCTAAAAGTAATGTATTTCTTTTTCCCCATTTCTTCATTGGTATAAAAGCAATACCGAGCGTAATAATCTGGGCGACTGCCATTGCATTAGCAATAGTGGCATAGTGAGCCGTATCTCCCAATACTCCTTTTGCATAATATATTCCAGCACTTCCGGTAAACGTAGTAAAAAACATAACAAGCAAAACTGCAAATACTGCCATAATCCAATATTTATTTGTGAATAGTGATTTCATTTCTTCCTTAACATGAAGCTTTTCACTCGTGCTAGTAATACACCGTTCCTTTGTTCCCCAAAAACAGATTAAATGCAAGATTGCTCCACATACAGCATAAATGCAAATGACAATCTGCCATGCCCTCTGGTCTCCTCCAAGCGCTTTTGTAGCAGCATCTATTGTAGACTGGACAACCATTGTGCCTGCAGTTGCTCCAAAAATTGTAAATATACCTAATAAACCTCTCTCATAAGGGTTAGAGGTAATATTACAAGTCATGGCATTATATGGCACATATAATGCCGTCAGAAATATAGAATTACATAGATTATAAGTCAAAAACACATATATATACTGAACTAATTCAGTTGCTCCACCCGGTACACATACTAACAAAATTCCACTAATTGCATACGGAATACACATGCGCAAAACCCAAACTCTTGCTTTCCCATATTTCGATTTTGTTCGGTCAACAATCATTCCCATAAGAATATCTGTAATTCCATCAAATATTCTGGACGCTAATAAAATGGAACCAATAATTCCTGCATTTAACATCATGACATCTGTGTAAAAAAACATTAAAAACGTTGCAACTACTGTATTAATTAAAGCTATTCCTACATTACCAGACATATAAGACATCCGCTCTGCTACACCTAAACCAGTGTCCGGTTCCATTGATTTTGTAAATATTTTCATCTTTTATTTTTCCTCGTATACTGTGTTATAAACTACTTGTAATTTATCTCGTTTTACAACTTTGCCTTGATTCTGATATCCACCAATCAGTTTTCCACTAATAATATCGTCACAAATTGAAATATATCGTTCAAATACATCAGGATCTGTTGGACATTTGTGGTGAGAAGGAATAATCTCTTTCCCCCCTCTATCTTCATAAAACTTTTTCATTTTCTGAATTGAATCTCGATATTTTTCCACACTTGTAGAATGATCAAAGCAAAGTAGTACCCCTTCTTCACATGCCATATCTCCCACAAAAAAGTATTTACTTTTCTCATCAAATAAACAAATACTTCCTTGTGTATGTCCCGGTGTTTCTATAAAAGTTACTTTACGTTCCCCCAATTCAAAATACCCACATTCAGGAAGCTTCATGAAATTCACTGGCTTTATATGCATTGAATTTTCATAATGCCGTCGAAATTTTTTAACTAAAAGAAGTATCTTTGTAATCGGATTCGAAGTGATACCTAGTTGATTTTCCAACAAATCTTTCAAAAATGTATAATCAGAATGCTGCTTTGCCGTTAACCAATCAGCTTCTGATAGAAATACATGTTCAAATTCTGCATTCCCACCAATATGATCAAAATGTCCATGTGTATTTACAACATCCACAGGAAGGTCTGTGACCTCTCGCACATATTTGCTTATATTTGTAATGGAATAGCAAGTATCAATTAAAAGCCCTCTTTCTTTCCCCAAAATCAGGTATGCATATACATTTGCAATTCCAAGCCAATAATACTTTATTTGATAAACGCCATCTGCAAGTTTTACAATCTCATTTTTATTTGCCATATTTTCACCCCCCTTTATCCTGCAAGAAAATCAAACATATCATCCAGCATATCACGCCAAAGGAAAATATCATGTGCCCCTTCTGTTTCTTTATGTACAACCGGAATATCATTTTCTTTTAACCATTCTGCAAATCTTCTCTGCTGTCCATAGATTAATGGATCTTGTTTACCACATCCAATAAAAATACTCGGAATAATTTTCTCATCCTGCAATGCTTTTTTTGCCGCACCCATGCAGCACTGATCACTGTTTTCATACTGCTCTCTGCTTCCGAAAATAGGATTTAGTGTTGCTTCTGTAAATGGAGTTTCATCAAGTGCTGTAACCTCATAAAAATTAATGCACGGAGAAAGTACTGCTATTTTCGAAAATGTATTTGTCTGGCTAAACCCGGATACTATTGCACCATGTCCGCCCATAGAAATTCCGCCGATAAATGTTTCTTCCCGCCGATGAGAAAGGGGAAACAATGCTCTTGTAACTTCAACCAGTTCCTCTTCTACAAATTTTCTATAATTACTGATACCGTCCTTTTTATCCGCATAAAACGAATTATCACCGTCACACAATACAATTGCCATCCCTTTCAGCATTGACTGAACCATCAATGGCAAAAAGCGTGTCAGTTCCGCTCCGTTTCCATTAAATCCATGTAAGAAATATAATGTCTTGCATGGATATACGTCATTTCCAAATCCTTCGTGACTTGGAAGCATTACTTGTATCTGTACTTCACGTGTCAAAGCTTCCGATTTAAAACTCATTTCTGTATATGCCATCTTCTATACCTCCTTCAAAAAATCACGCAGCATCCGTACATACCGTTCTTTATCACATATACTATACGCGTGGTCTCTTCCTTCATAAATCTCAACACGAGATTTCGGGTTCTTCATTACGGTTCCCAATTCCTTTGCACATTCAACTGACACAGCTCTATCCATATCGCCATGCACCGCACAAATCGGAACCTGTGAGTTTTTTACTACATCAATCGGATTGTTATCCATCACATCAAATCCCAACTTCCTGGCGCGCCTCTTTACAACCGGCATTAAAAACGGATTCGGTATATGCATCATGCTGCGATAAACAAATGGCAATCCTTGAGACACTCGGATAAAGCCGCAGTCTTCCACAACATAATCGATATTCTCTGTATATTTTAATGCATTCATAACGCTGACTGCCCCCATGGAAACACCATGCAGCACAATCTTTGTATCCTTGCCGCAACGTTGTTTTACCCACTCTACCAATGCTGCTACATCCGTTGCCTCTTTTATGCCAAATGTCCCGTACGGCGCCTTACTTTCACCGAATCTTCTCTCATCAAACAGTACTGTTGAAAATCCCAACTCACGAAACAGTTCCGCATAAGGAACCATAGCATAACGATTCTGCCCGAATCCATGTGCAAGAATCGCACATCCTCTTGCATGTTCCAGCGGATGAAATACTGCGGGAATTTGTATTCCGCTATTTTCACACAAAAATCTTTCCGTTTCCCATTCTTCATAGGCATCAAAATCCGCATCTGCATAAACAGCACGTTCCGCTGATATTTCACATGTTTTCCGCTCCTTTATCTGTTCCGGTGTTGGACATAATTTAGAAGGTGGTGTCAAAATATATGTTGCCATAAAATTGGCCATAAAGTATTCAGACACTATATATATAATCACAAAACTAATTACTGCTATTCCTAGTATTTGCACTCCTATCATCTTTTCCTCCTTCCTCACTTATCAATAACTATACTAATTATCTTCTCTAAAAATCAGTTGAGCAAAATCATATAAACAGCGTCTCCATACCTTCCATTCATGATCACCTTTATATATTTTTCTCTCACATTCTACTTTAGACTTTTCAAGAAATGCATCGTCTGACTTAAAGAAATCAATAAATCTGTCTTTATCTCCAATTCCTCTGAAAAATAATTTATTATTTTCTCGAAAACCCTCTATATTACTCTGTGTCAAATGACTTTGATTCTGTGTCAATAAATCCTGTACAAACCCACTGAATACTCCCACATAAGAAAATAAGTCAGCATTTTCAAATGCTGTAATAGATGTCTGTAAACTTCCCATAGAAAGCCCTGCCATTGCTCTATGTTCTTTATCGCCAATTGCTCGGTATTTATTTTCAATATAAGAAATCAACTCCTCTTTAACAAACACAGACAATTTACGAAACTTTAAAATTCTTGTTTCCTCATTCTCCTCATACATCATTCCATTCACCATTACAACGATAGCAGGTATTGCTTTCTTATGATATATCAGATTATCGTATATAAAATTCATTTTCCCTTGGCTTATCCAACATGTTTCGTTCTCACCATGTCCATGCTGCAAATACAGCACAGGATATTTCTTATCCGTATTTTGCATATATTCTGCCGGAAGATAAATCATGATTCTTTCCATTCGTCCTGTTATTTTACTTTCGAAAAAATCAGTGACAATACTTCCATGATCTGTTTCTACTAATTCAATTTCATTATCCTGTTCAGGAATATCAATATAATTTATTACTTGATTTCCTCCGTACCCTATTGGGAGAAATTGTGAGATAATACTTGTGCCATCGATTTTAAGAAACACTGCAATAAACCCTTCCCCCATATCAAATTCTCCGCACCAAAAATCTCCGTTTTTTGCAAGTATATATTCTTTTGAGTAATCCCGCATTTCTACTTTCCCGGCATTCGGATAATAAAGTTTAAATCGGACTTTTCCCTCTTCCGTAATTACATATGGATCTGGCAGGATCTCCGTTTTAGGTCTGGCAATCACTACTTCATCATTAACAGCAGGCGCTAATCGTGTCTGAAAAGAAATCACGTCAGAACTATAAATTTGATTCATTATTTTTCTCCTTTTCTCATAAAATTTGTTGTATATTTTTCTGTACCAAATGCTACTGCATAACTATCATTTATTCAAGCTTTTTATACATTTTGCACAAAAAAATAGCAGAGTGCCACAAATAGACTCTCTGCTTTATAAAATATAACCAATATTTTTATGGAACGTTATTCTGTCGTTCCACCTGTTTGGATTTTAACCGGAACAAGGTATCTAGCTTCCGTATCTAATTCCTCCATTCTTTTATTTAATACATCTACACATGTTTCTGCTAATTTTTTTGTGTTTTGTGCAATAGTAGTTACCTGTGGACTAACTAAACGTGTAATATCATTTCCGTCATAACCTACAATTTTAAGATCTCTTGGAACTACAATTCCTCGCTTTTTCGCCTGCACCAGACAAAAATAAGCTTCCAAATCTTCCGTAAAGATTCCATCAATCTTTACGCGTGTATTCATAAATTCATTAAACATTTCTTCCACCATCTGAAATGTGACTTGGTCTTCGGTATTTTCTATAAGAGTTACTTTTATACCTCTTTTTTTCAGCAGCTGTATACATTCAGTAATACGATGCCTTGCATATACCGGTGTATTTGATTTTACGCTTAAAATCACTATATTTTTACATCCACAACGAAAAAGGAGTTTAGCTGCAAGTTGCCCGCCCTTTACATGATCGGATGCAACAAGAGGGATTCCTGTGCCCAATTCACTTTCAAAACTTACCACCGGTATCCTTCGCAAACGTTCTATATCACAGCTGTCTACATCCGCATTTATAATCAGTCCATCAAGCATTTGCTTCTCTACCAATTCAATTGCTTCTGAGATTTGTTCGTTCTCTTTACTATTTATAATTACTGTTCTATATCCATGCATTTGCAAGGCTTTTTCCGTATGCCATAAAAAGCTACCGAAAAATGGCTGTGAACTATTCGGAAGTACCACACCTACAAAACCACTCTTTACTTTTTTATTACTTTTTCTTTTTAACAAAACTGAAGGATCGTACTTTAACTGCTCTGCAATTTTAAGTATATGCTCTTTCTTTTCAGGAGCAACATATCCATTCCCACTCAAAGCACGTGAAACTGTACCTGTGCCAACTCCTGCTGCCTTTGCTACATCCTTTATTGTTACCATAGCCTAACCATCCCTTAAACTTTCAAATCTACTATTCTTATGTTTATAATAATTTTTTCTGTCCAACATGTCAAATAGTTATTCTATAAAGGGTATTGAATGAGTAAAGTCACTTACAAGCATATTATCAGCTTTATCAAACGCATTTCCGAATATTACGGCAACAGTCAACGCAATCAAAGTAATGTCTGCTGCTAAGGGCGGAGCTAGTGCATTTGAAGTACTGTCCGCCGGAGCTGCTGCATTATCAGGAACGCTTGTACCAATTATAGCTATAGTAGCCGCAGTCGGAGCCGCCTTCTTAGCATGGAAGGCATACGACAACTATATTCAAAAGCAAGTTCAAGCTGCTCAAGAAGCTGGAAACGCATGCCAGGAATCTAATCGTTCCATCGAAAAATACAAAAACAGAGTCGTAGAATTGCGTGGTCAGTTAGCATCTGGGTCACTAACAGAATCTGAAGCATATCAAGCAAAGTCCGAACTTCTCTCGGTTCAAGAATCATTAACAGATTCATATGGAAGCCAATCAGATGCGAATAAAAAGGCTGTTGAGAAATATAATAAAGCTCTTGCTAGTGGGGACACTTCATCTGAAAGTATATAGAAGCTTGCAAACATGCTTATCGAGTTAGGAATAATTTCCGGAGAGCCTGTTGAAGGACTTGAAAATGAGCCGTCAAATAATATGTAAGAAAATGTGAGTGTGTATATAAATATAGGCAGATTGGTAAAATCAAAACCAGTCTGCCTTCTTTTTTCTTTAAAAGAAAGGCGGTCGTCCTGACCGCCCATAATGCATATGTGTAAATTGACGCTGTAACCTGTCATTTTGCGTAAACTTAGCTGAAGATACTTGGAAATGATCTTACGCAATTTTGTACTCAACTTTGACGCAAAACGATATGATATTACGCGATAAAGTATGATACTTTATGATAGTTACTCAATTACATATACTAGAAACAAACCGCTTGCAAGTCGTTGAACTTCAAGTAATTATGCGGTTTATACGATTTACTTTGCTGAGGTACTTACATTCCAGCCTGAGCTGCAACTTCTGCTGCGAAGTCGTCAACTTTCTTTTCGATTCCTTCAC
>OIZP01000620.1_pt1 | contig 21575 bp, 18 predicted proteins | sample 1588531 | NCBI WGS metagenome assembly OIZP01 (sample SAMN03283283) | human gut metagenome | biome: human-associated habitat; material: feces | host: Homo sapiens | place: Peru | collected 2012
CACGACCTCCGGATTATGAATCCGACGCTCTAACCAGCTGAGCTATCCCGCCATCGTTGTTTGCGGGTGCAAAGGTACATTAAACTTTTGAATCTTCCAAATAAAAATCAAACTTTTTTTTCTGTGATTGAAAAAATGAAGACAACTACTATAAGTTATGAAAAAACTTATGCTTTTTTATTCCTGCTCCTGCAGAGTACTATTGCCCAGCTGATGATATGCATATCGTACTGTCTCACAAAAACGAGGTTGAAGTTTCTTTTTTGATCGAACATGCAGAAATGACTATCTATCATTTTACCTGATAAAAGGAAAAAAATCGTTTTTCTTTGGTCATTACATTATAAAACAGTATTTTTGCTACACTTTCTTTAGCTTTATTTGCAGACAATATATTAAAAAAGAAATAATTATGGAAGGTATTTATATTATTTTCGCAGGCATAGGTATAGTAGCTCTCGCCTTGTATCTTTGGTCTTCATATACCAAAAGTGGCAGAAAATGGCTTGAAAGTTTATAAACTATCGTGGTTTATTTAATTTAAAAAGAGTGAAGAATCTAATAGCTATATAACTATTAAATTCTTCACTCTTCGTTTTTCACTCTTCCCTTAAATTCTTACAGAGGGTACTCCTCGAATGCGTATAATACTGTGGTGAGGTATCTTTCACCAGTATCAGGGAGGATGGCTACAATCTTCTTACCTTTATTCTCTGGACGCTTGGCAAGGATGGTGGCAGCATAGGCTGCTGCGCCAGATGATATGCCAACGAGCAAGCCTTCCTGTTGTGCAAGCTGACGACCAGAACGGATGGCGTCGTCATTTTCTATATCCAAAACCTCGTCGATTACTGATGCATCGTAGGTGTCAGGGACGAAGCCTGCACCAATGCCTTGGATTTTATGCGGACCACTCTTACCACCATTCAGTACTGGCGATGAGGCTGGCTCTACAGCTACTATCTTGATATTAGGATTCTTCTCCTTAAGATATTTGCCGATACCGGATATTGTTCCACCTGTACCAACTCCACCAACAACGATGTCGACTGTGCCATCTGTATCTTCCCAAATTTCAGGACCCGTTGTCTGATAGTGGATTTGTGGGTTGGCAGGGTTAACAAACTGACCAAGGATAACAGCTCCAGGGATATAAGCTCGCAACTCTTCGGCAGCTTTTATTGTACCAGGCATACCTTCGGCACCAGACGTTAGTTTAACTTCTGCACCATAAGCCTTAACAAGGTTGCGACGCTCTACACTCATGGTCTCTGGCATAGTAAGGATGAGCTTATAGCCTTTTACAGCAGCAACGAGAGCTTCGCCAACACCGGTGTTGCCACTTGTAGGCTCTATGATAGTAGCACCAGGCTTTAGAATGCCTTTGCGCTCAGCATCTTCAATCATAGAAAATGCTACACGGTCTTTGATGCTACCGCCAGGGTTGAAATATTCCACCTTAGCGATGATGGGTGTTTCCGCTCCATGTAGTTTGGAGAATTTGCTAAGCTCCACAAGAGGAGTGTGGCCGATAAGGTCGGTTATTTGTTTTGCAATTTTCATATTGCCCTGGTTTATACGATTATACATATTCGAAAGCCTCTTTGAGAGCATCGAGCAAGTCGTCGATATTCTCGATACCGATGCTCAAGCGAATGGTAGAAGGATAGATATGCTCCTGCTCCAATTCCTCAGGGCTCATTTGTGAGTGTGTTGTTGTGGCTGGATGTATCACGAGCGACTTCACATCGGCAACATTTGCCAAGAGTGAGAATATGCGCAAGTGGTCGATGAATGCCCATGCTTCTTTCTGACCTCCCTTGATTTCGAAGGTGAAGATGCTACCAGCACCATTAGGATAGAGCTTCTTGTATAGCTCGTGGTCTGGGTGAGAAGGGAGTGAAGGGTGGTTAACCTTGGTGACCTTAGGGTTGTTGGCAAGATATTCCACTACCTTAAGTGCATTCTGCACGTGGCGCTCTACACGAAGGCTGAGAGTCTCCAAGCCCTGAAGCAATATCCATGCATTGAAAGGACTGATGGTAGCACCAGTATCACGAAGGATGACGGCACGAATTCTTGTTACGAAAGCTGCTGCTCCTGCTACATCAGCAAATACTGCACCATGGTATGAAGGGTCTGGCTTGGCAAGGGTAGGGAACTTGTCGGCATTAGCCTTCCAGTCGAACTTACCGCCATCTACGATTACGCCACCGAGCGAACTACCATGACCGCCAATGAACTTTGTGGCAGAATGAACAACGATGTCGGCTCCATGTTCGATAGGACGAATGAGGTAAGGAGTGCCGAAGGTGTTGTCGATGATGAGAGGGATGTTATGACGATGAGCAATCTCTGCAAGACGGTCGATATCTGTGACGTCTGAGTTTGGATTGCCGAAAGTCTCAGCATAGAGCGCCTTTGTGTTAGGTTTGATGGCAGCCTCTACTTCATCAAAGTTGCGAACATCAACGATAGTGTATGTAACACCCTGAGTTGTCAATGTGTGAGTGATGAGGTTGAACGAGCCGCCATAAAGGTTGTCGGCTGCTACCACATGGTCGCCATTCTGAAGGATGTTTTGCAAAGCGTAGGTTACGGCAGCAGCACCAGAAGCAACTGCGAGTCCGGCTACACCACCCTCAAGGGCTGCAACACGATCTTCGAATACTCCCTGAGTGGAGTTAGTTAGTCGACCATAGATATTACCAGCATCGCGAAGACCAAAACGGTCGGCAGCATGCTGAGAGTTGCGGAACACATAACTTGTGGTCTGATATATAGGCACTGCTCTTGCATCAGTTGCAGGATCTGGATTCTCTTGTCCAACGTGGAGTTGTAGGGTCTCGAAACGGAGTTTTCTTTCGTTGCTCATAATTTGTTTCCTTTCTTTTATTTGTTTTTATGTTGTTGTCTATTTATTGTGATACCATAAATCGTGTTTGTGTATCTTTATGTTCACGGTTGCAAAGGTACGGCGAAATACTGATACTGGAAATAGCATAATTGCGTCATTTGTGATACCATAAATGTGGTATATGAGTGATAATAGCCCGAAATTGACATGATTCTGGGTGTTTACACCTTATTATATATATAGGGACAGAGATTTTATATATAGCAATATGGTGTCTTTAATAAAAATGTAACATGTTGGTAATATATGTGAAAGAAAATAGTGCTATCTTTGCAACCGTAATACAATATATATAAATATATTATGGTGAACGATTTAACAGATGGCACAGCCAATAAGGGTTACCGCATTCTTGTGGTAGACGACGAGGAAGACTTGTGTGAAATCCTAAAGTTTAATCTTGAGACTGAAGGATATACAGTAGAAACAGCTAATTCGGCAGAAGAGGCGCTGACATTGGATATTGCCAGTTTCAACCTTTTGCTCCTTGATGTTATGATGGGAGGCATGTCGGGCTATTCACTCGCCAAGAAGTTGAAGGCAGCTCCTGCTACAGCACAGATTCCTATCATCTTCCTTACCGCTCGTGATAGTGAGAACGATACCATTACAGGTTTCAATATCGGTGCCGACGACTATATCTCAAAGCCTTTCTCTATTCGTGAGGTGATGGTGAGAATAAGAGCCGTGCTTCGTCGTACTTCAGAAACTCCTGATACAGAGACTCATCAGATGATACGCTATCAGGGATTGGAGATGAACCTTGATAAGAAGACAGTGACTGTAGATGGCGAAGATGTGCCATTTACAAAGACTGAGTTTGAACTGTTGAAGCTGTTGCTTGAAGAACGCGGAAGAGTCTTTTCACGTCAGGAACTCATCGATAAAGTTTGGCCTAAGGATGTGCTGGTGCTCGACCGCACAGTAGATGTCAACATCACTCGTATGAGAAAAAAGATAGGAAGATTCTCAAAGTGTATTGTTACCCGCTTGGGCTTCGGATATTATTTTGATGCATGATGAATATGAAACTAACAGTAGGTCAGAAACTATATGCTTCGGTAATGGCGATATTTCTTGTCTTTGCCGTGGCATTAATCATGTTTCAGCAAAACAGGGAAAAGCAATTTAAGATAGAAGCCCTAAATATAAGGTTGCAAGGCTACAACGAGCATATGGCTGAATCGCTTGATACCATGGAGCTAATAGGCTTTGGTGCTATGAATAAATATGTGGCAATGCACAATATGCCAGGACTTAGAGTTACTATCATCAACACTAAGGGCGAGGTGATTTATGATAATAAGCTCAGCAAACCTACTCATGCTGCCAACCATTTAAACCGTCCTGAGATTCGTCAGGCGCTGGCTACAGGAAAAGGATATACTGTTGACAGAAAGAGCAATACTCTGAATCACGACTATTTCTATTCTGCCACATATTATCCACAAAGCAAAGTGATTGTTCGTAGTGCGTTGCCTTACGACAACAATCTTATTCGTTCGCTAAGTGCCGACCAACATTATATATGGTTTACCCTTGGAGCATTGCTCGTGTTGACTATTGTGTTGTGGCGATTTACTCGCCGACTGGGCAAGAATGTAGGCAAGCTACGACTCTTTGCATATAAAGCCGACCATAACGAATCTTTAGAGACAGAAGACTTGGCTGAATTTCCTAACGATGAGTTAGGCGAAATAGCAGAGCGAATAATTAAGATTTATAAGCGTCTGCAGTCTACACGTAAAGAGCAAGATATGTTGAAGCGACAGCTCACTCAGAATATTGCCCACGAGCTAAAGACCCCTGTGGCAAGTATTCAGGGCTATTTGGAGACAATACTGGGCAACGAGGATATGAGTGATGAAACAAAGAAGCAGTTTATGCAACGATGCTTTGCTCAGAGCCAACGCCTCACAGCTTTGCTTCACGATATTTCTACTTTGAATCGTATGGATGATGCTCCACAAGAGACTGAGTTTGGCGAGGTGGATATAACACAGATGGTGGCAACAATAAAGAGCGAGACAGCCTTGCAGTTGGCAGAGAAAGATATGGCTTTCAATAATCTGCTGCCTAAGGATCTTGCCGTTAAGGGCAACCAAAGTTTGCTATATAGCGTGTTTAGAAATCTTGTGGATAATGCTATCGCATACGCAGGTGTTGGCACTACCATTATTCTCTCGGCTCAGAAGGAAGGGCCTATGTGGCATTTCATATTCAAGGATAATGGCGTGGGAGTGCCTCGCGAACATCTGCCACGACTCTTCGAGCGTTTCTATCGTGTAGACAAGGGACGCAGCAGAAAGATGGGAGGTACAGGTTTAGGACTTGCCATAGTGAAGAATGCCGTATTGCTACATGGTGGTAGAATATCGGTAGACAATCAGCTTTCTGGTGGCTTAATATTCGATTTCACTCTGCCTGCTTGCTAAAATTTAATGTTTAGTGTTTAATGTTTAATGTTTAATGTTTCTCTCTCTATGTTTTTTATATGTGAAAGACATAGACTGCACTTGGAATAACAAAAGAAATACGAAGTTTTCTTTTGTTATTCCACTCGTTTATATTATCTTTGCAGATAACTAAAGTTTCAGTTCGACATATTGTTGAGTGCAGTTTGTTATTATAAAACCTAAGTTAGAAAATGACTATTACACAAGCAGAAAAGATGCATGCTGTAGCTATTGCAAAATTGATAATGCAAGCTATGAACTACGATTGTTGCCAGTATTTCGCAGGACCAGAGCATACACTTCAAGACTTTGAGAATATGATGATTCGTCTTGTTGAGGCTGACAATAGCCAATATAGCTATCGCAATTCTATTGTAGCTTTGGCTGACGATGGCAACGTGGCAGGCGTATGCGTAAGTTATGATGGCAAAGACCTTCGCTACCTCCGTAAGGCTTTTGTTGCAGCGGCTCTTGAAGCTTTTGGTAGAGACTTTTCTGATATCGACGACGAGACACAGGCTGGCGAACTATATCTTGATAGCATAGCTGTTGACGAGCGCTATCGTCGTCAGGGTATTGCAAAGAAATTGCTGAATGCAACAATAGAAAAGGCAGGCAGATTGAATATCCCTGCTGTGGGACTACTTGTTGACAAAGGCAATCCTGATGCCGAGCGACTATATACAGCTTGCGGATTTGAATATGTCAACGACTCTGCGTGGGGCGGTCATCCTATGCGTCATTTGCAGGTGAAAGCCTAACCATCATTCTAAATTTATAGATACAACATTCAAACGCTCATTACTATGCAGATAAGTAAATATTTGGTTGTTAACTCTCGAGACGTTCAATGGGGTCTTACCGTTAGCACCGTAGGATATGAAGAGATAGAAGCTACAGATGTATATCCTACTCGTGGACATGCCGATGGCTACTATTTCGATATTGATAAAGGACGCGTTCTTAATGAATACCAGTTGCTATATATAACCGAAGGTGAGGGTGTCTTTAATTCTGCTCATGCCAAGGATATACCATTAAAGGCTGGCGACCTATTCTTGCTCTTTCCTGGTGAGTGGCATAACTATCATCCTACGGGTAAGAATGGATGGAAGAGCTATTGGATAGGCTTTAAGGGTAAGAATGTCGACGACCGTGTGAAGGCAGGCTTCTTGTCGGTAGATAAACCAATATACCATGTAGGTTTTAGTGCCGACATCATCCGTTTGTATGAAGAAGCATATAAGCGAGCACAAGAAGAGGCTCCATATTCGCAGCAGATATTGGCAGGCATCGTGAACCATCTCGTTGGTTTGATGTATGCTCTTGAGCGTAGTATGGAACTTTCTAAAGACCATACTCGTGTAGACATGATAAACCTTGCCCGCTTACGAATACGTGAATCGTTGGAGGTTGATCTTACCATACAGCAGGTGGCAGAAGAGTTGGGAGTTAGCTATAGCAACTTCCGTAAACTGTTTAAGGAGTTTACAGGTATCTCTCCAGCCCTATATCAGCAAGACCTCCGCTTGCAGCGTGCCAAAGAACTACTTGCTACTACCACCCTTAGCATTAAGGAAATAGCTTATCGCTTACGCTTCGAGTCGCCGGATTACTTCTCGTCGAAGTTTAAAATTAAGACGGGTAAGAAGCCAAGCGAATTTAGAAACATGTAGGCATAGCAACCAGACAACAACTACTAATTATATATTTAACTAAAAACACAAAGAGTTATATTATGGAGAATATTAGAACAAAGAAATCGGTAACAACATTGTTGTTTGATTGCTTGATTTTGACAATTGCGTGGGCGTCATTCTTCTTTGAAGAAACTGCAGGCGTGTGGGGAAAAGTGATTTATGCTGCCTGTTTCATCTTTGCATTAATAGATGTGGCACTCTGGACTACAGGCAATAAGCAAGTAAAGGTGATAACATCTAAGGAGGTAGGTCTTTGCGTGGTGCAAGCCTTGCTTGTTGTTGCGTTAGCTGTGTATGGCATAGTTGAAGCGGTGGCTGTAATTAGCAATCCTGCTGCAATAGTGTTTGTTGCAATGGCTGTTGGGGTGATAATATTTGCAGGTTTCATAGGAGTGAAAGCCTTGAAGAAGCAACCAAGTTTTTATCATGAGTTTCGCTTTGGCGCATCCTTCGATGTTGTGTTAGCTTTGTTCTTGATATATAATTTCGTAAACAAAGGTATTGACGAAGAGCTTACCTTATTTATATTATCTATAGCCTTGCTTGCTGTAGACTTATCTCGCTCTCTGATACGTCAGAAATAGCTTGTTATATATACCTTATTATATATATGGCGACCATCCTCTTTATTCTATGAGGGTGGTCGCCATTATTGTTTTTATATCCTTGTTTAGATTCCCCTTATGTAGGTATGCTTGGTATGCTGTTAAGATAGCTATACCTACATAAGGGGAGTCTAAGCCTTTGATTACCAATATTTAGGTATTGCGAAGCTTGCGGAATAACCATAATTTTGCACACAAAAATAAAAATTTAGCAAAATTATGAAAACAAGAAGTAAGGTTTTGATGTTTGCTGCAGCCGCTATGACAATGCTGCCAAATATAGCTTCTGCCCAATTGCATGTGGGAGGATATGGTGAAGCAGCATATAGTAGAAATTTCTATAGCGACCATGTGAGCCGTTATAGTTTGGCTGATGAGCACAAGGATGATCCAAGTCATGGTCGTTTTGATATTCCTCATGCTGTTGTATACCTAAGCTACGACTTCGGCAAAGGTTGGTCGATGGGCTCTGAGATAGAGTTTGAGCATGGTGGAGTAGGTATGGCATACGAGAAAGAAGACGAAGAAGGAGGCGAATGGGAGCAGGAAGTAGAGAAAGGTGGAGAAGTAGAGCTCGAGCAGTTCTGGATTCAGAAGTCTTTCGCTAAATGGGCTAACATCAAGGCTGGACATATCGTGGTTCCTGTAGGTTTGAACAATGCCCACCATGAGCCATTAAACTTCTTTACTGTATATCGTCCAGAGGGGGAGAATACCATTATGCCAAGCACATGGCATCAGACGGGTGTAAGTTTTTGGGGACGTACAAAGAACTGGCGCTATGAGTTGCAGTTCCTTGCAGGTCTCAATTCAGACAACTTCACAAACACAGGTTGGATAAACAAAGGCCCTGGTACTCCTACCGAAGGCGAGATAGCAACAAAATATGGTACATCCCTTCGCCTTGACAACTATAGCATAAAAGGATTGCGCATTGGTTTGAGTGGATATTATGGTCATGCCATTGGCAACTCATATCCAAACAATAAGAATGGTGCTGAGGCAAAGTATAAAGGAGTTGTAGCCATTGGTGCTGTCGACTTCACCTATGATGATCACAACTGGATAGTTCGTGGACAAGCCGACTATGGATATTTGAGCGATGCACAGCAGTTGAAGTATTTCACCAACCGCTTGAATGGTCTTTCTCCGTTCCATCATTCAGCTTTCGTTAGCAAGAATGCCTTTGCTTATGGTATTGAAGCCGGCTACAATGTGTTCTCGCAGATAGAGAAGCTACGCAAGGAAGAGCAGAAACTCTATGTCTTTGGTCGCTATGAGCACTATAATCCATATGCTTCTAAGACCAAGAATACATCTTACGACTATACCAATGTTAAGCGCATGGCAGTAGGTATCAACTATTTTCCAGTTAAGCAGGTGGCTATCAAGGCTGAGTATTCTCACCGATTCTTGAAGAGCCAGTACAACAACGAGCCTGCAATAAATATTGGTGTTGCTTACGAAGGCTGGTTCTTGTAAGCAAAGGATAGTTCTTAGCGAAAGATAAAACATAAATAAACAATTTATAAACACAAAAAAGGATGAAAAAGATTTTTAAGAGTGCCGTGATGCTCATGGCAGTATTGGCGTTGCCATTAGGTTTTGCTTCTTGTGATAGCGATGACGATCCAGACGATGGCACAAAGTTCACTAACAAAGCTTATGGTCAGAGCGCTATGGATGCATGCGATGAACTTTGTAATGCTCTTCGTGATGCATACAAGGAGGTTAACGACGCTAATCTTACCGATGAACAGGAAGCATACTTGAAGAATGTTTTTGCTAATGCTGTTGATAACACCATTCAGCCTACATATAAGAATTTGGCTGATGCCGTAGAGCGTCTTCACACCGCACTCCCTACAAGTGTAAATACAAGCAACCTCACACAGCAGAATATTAATGATGCTTGTGAAGCATTCAAGGATGCACGTGCATTGTGGGAGAAGAGCGAGGCTTTCCTTGGTGGTGCAGCTTCAGACTTTGAGATTGACCCACATATCGACTCATGGCCATTGAACCGTAACCTCCTTCACTCATATTTCGCAACAGGCAAATTTAGCGATGAAGCAATTGAGGATGCTTCTATCCTTGGTTTCCACGCTCTTGAGTTTATCTTGTTCCGCAATGGTCAGCCACGTAAGGTAGCTGAATTCCAGGGCTACGACACATACAAAGGTTTCACCGATGTTAAGGGCTCAGAGGAGTTGAAGTATGCTGAGGTTGTTATCGAAGACTTGGTAAACCACGTATACGAGCTTGAAGTAGCATGGTCAGAGAATCCTAACGCTAAGCGTCTTGCTGCTGTTAAGGCTGCAGGTCTTGGATATCAGACCGAGAAGGGCGTTTCATATGCTGCAAACCTTAAGAACGCCGGAAACAAGCAGATTAGTAAGTTCGCTACTTTGAAGGTTGCTCTCCAGCAGCTCATCTCTTTGGAAGAAGGTTCAGCATGGGGTATCTCTAATGAGGTAGGTACTGCAAAGATTGCTAACCCATTCCAGGCTGGTGACATCAGCTATGTTGAGTCTCCATATAGCTACAACTCTATTACCGACTTCCAGAACAACATCCGTTCTATAGAGAACCTATGGTATGGTGGCACAAATGGTACAAGTTCTAACGCTCAGTACAGTCTCCACAAGTTCTTCAAGGATAATGCAACAGCTAAGGGTCAGCGTGTAGAAGCAGCAATCCAGAATGCTATCAGCAAGATTGGTGCTATGCCTTACCCATTCGTTAAGTATGTGAGCACCGTTTGGAACTTGAAGTTTGACGAGGTTAACCCTGAGTAATTTTTATTAGCTTAGTATATATATTATTTATTGTGCATCTCGCTGATACCTAAAATTGGCGAGATGCTATTATGCATAAAATAAACAACTTTAAAAAACGGTATATTATGAATTATCTAAGGATTAGTAAAATGTTGATGGCAGGACTCATAGCGTTGCCTATGGTGTCTTGTTCTGACAACGATGCGCCAGTTAACGATAAGCTTAACGGCAATTCGCAGTTTGGTAAAGCCAACGAAGTGTTTGCTGCTTCGGAATGGTATCCAGGTGGTCAACTTGGTACTGACGAAGGTATGAGCTATTCGGCAGAAACCCCAGCTACCACAAACCAAGGTTTGTCAACCAGCTTTAATAAGGGTGAAGACTTCTTTGAGCATATCTATACTATTGCTGATGCTCCTCGTAAGGGACTTGGTCCTGCATGGGTGCGCACAAGTTGTATACATTGCCACCCTGGCTATGGTCATGGCAAGGTGCAGAATCAGTATCTTGGTGACAAGTTTGGCAATGGCTATCTGCTCGTAGTTTATCATCCTACAGCTGGTACTGCTGTTGATGCCGATGGTAATACATACCCATATAAAGCTAATTCCTATATATCTGAGGTTACAGGTATGCCACAGACCAAGGCTATGGCTCCTTTCACAGCTCCTATCGACGAGAAGCAGATGAATATCGACTGGATACCTGTATCATCAATGCCAAGTGGATTGGCTATGAAGTTCCCTAAGGATGGCGAGGAGTTTAGCCTGCAATATCCTGAGGTTACAATCCCTCAGTCAGCCTTCAACACTTATCCAAAGCCTACCAACTATGAGGTACGCCTTGAGTCAACAATCGGTATCTATGGTACTGGTCTTCTTGATGCTATCGATGAGGAAGATATGAAAAAGGTATATCAGCAGGAAGCTAAATACGTAGAACTCAACCCTGGTATGTGGGACAAGGAGAAGAACGATTGGGCAGAAACTGCATGGTATACTTTGGCTGATAAGCAAAAGAAGATAAAGAAGTTTACTTATGCTATGACCCGTGCCTCATTGCAGGATGGTCCTGGTGCTAACGCAATTTGGAATATCACTAACGTTACTCGTTCAGATCGTCATTATCTCTATACCACAGCTCAATGGGCTAAGTATCAGTCAGAAGATCCTAAGGTGATAGCAGAAATCAAGAAGAGCGGCAAGAGCGAAACTTCAGTATTGCATCCTTACTATGCTGATGGTACCGATGAGGGTATCAAGAAAAGAGTGTACGAGCTCTTGAGCTGCAACACCGCAAAGAAGAAAAATATCTTTGAGGAATATCTCTTGAATGGTGCTCCATATAATGGTGAAGAAGAGATGAGCAACAAAGACTACTACGACTTTATGGTATGGCATCGTGGTCTTGCTGTTCCTGCAGCCCGCAACCTTGACGATGCTCAGGTGCAGGAGGGTAAGAAGCTCTTCACACAATGGAACTGTACTGCCTGCCATAAGCCATCTTGGACAACAGGCGAAGACAACTATTGGGTAGACAATGCCATCAAAGCTTATGCCGAGAGTGTAGGCAAGAATCCTAACGAGATGTTGCCTAAATATCCTAAGCAGACTATTTATCCTTACACCGACTTGGTTCAGCACCGCTTGTTTATGGCAAATGACATACGTACAGGCTGGTGTCGTACCACACCATTGTGGGGACGTGGATTGTCAAGCTTGCTCACAGGTAGAGACGACCGTTTGCACGACTGTCGTGCACGCAACGTAGTTGAGGCTATCATGTGGCATTGCTACGACAAGCGCAGCGATGCTTACAACGCAGCACTCAACTTCTACAATGCTACCAAGGAGCAGCGCGATGCAGTAGTTGCATTCATCAATGCTATATAATCTGTATACATGGTATAAACAAGAACAGCCAAGCTCTTAGCAACTTGGCTGTTTTTTTGCTTATCATAGTTATATGTCAGAATAAACTTCTATCTTTGCAACGTCAAATATAGAATCTATATTTTTTGAATCTTTGCAAATAGCAAACGCAAACAAATCTGGAAATGATTAAAAAGATTATCTCTATACTATATATCCTTGTGCTCGTGAGCATGGCTGTAGCCACAATAGTGGAGAAAGCTCAAGGCACAGACTATGTGCATACGCACATCTATGGTTCGTGGTGGTTTATATTGCTATGGGCTGTGATGACGGCACTCGGCATTTTCTATATCATCAAGTGCAAGGTACGACGAGTTTCGACACTTGCTCTGCATCTGTCGTTTGTAGTGATATTGGCTGGTGCATTGGTTACTCACATAACAGCTAAGCGAGGCATGATACATCTGAGAGTGGGGCAGACTGTGAACTCATATATGACAAATAATGGCGAACAAGGAATGAAAGAAGAGCTGTTGCCATTTTCGGTATGCTTGCAACGCTTTGAAACAAAGATGCATGATGGCACTAATGCTGCTGCCGACTATTCTTCGCGATTTACTATTGTTGATGGCAACGAAAAGAGCGAAGGCTTTGTGTCGATGAATAATATCTATTCTCATCGCTCGTTCAGGTTTTATCAGCAGTCGTATGATGAAGACGGAAAGGGTAGTGTGCTTGCAATAAATGCCGACCCCTACGGCATTCCTATTACATATACCGGCTATGCGCTACTCTTTATAGCCCTCGTTTGGATGCTCGTCGATCCTAAGGGAAGCTATCGCCGATTGCTCTCAAGCGACCTGATAAAGAAAGGCGCGCTCGCCATAGCCTTGCTATTTACTATTGGCATAGGTAATGGCAACAAAGCGTATTCCCAGTCGTCGCCAGCATCATCAGACAATCTGCAACAGGCTGTATTGCCTAAGGCTGAAGCTGAAAAGTTTGGCAAACTATGCATATTATACAACAATCGCATTTGTCCTGTGCAGACCTATGCTCTCGACTTCTGCAAGAAGATATATGGAGCACGCTCATACAGAGGACTCTCGGCAGAACAAGTGCTGTCGGGATGGCTATTCTATGGAGAAGTATGGGAAAACGAACCTTTCATAAAGATAAAGAGTGGCGAACTGAAATCTACTATGCAGTTGCCTGATTATTGCTCTATGAAGACTTTCTTTAATAGCGAAATGGGAGGCTATATCATTGGACAATATGTGCAGGAATTCTATAGTGGTAATCAAGATAAGTTTCATCAGCAGGCGGCAGATATAGATGGCAAACTGCAACTAATAGTAAATCTGCGTCGCGGTATATCGATGAAGGTGTTGCCATATACCTTTACCAAGAATGTAAAGGCTACCAGAAACGAACCATTCATCAAGGCAGGCACTACAAGATGGTATGCGCCTGTAGACAGATTGCCTATGGCTGTGGAGCGTCAGCATGCTATGTATATAAATAATGTGTTCTCGTTGCTCTACGAAGATGTTAGAGCAGGCAAGATGGATAATGTGGATATCTATCTCGAAAAGATGAAGAAATATCAGAGCATGAGTGCAGGAAGTTCGTTGCCTACAGTAGCCCAATATCGTGCTGAGCGCATCATCAACGCCTTCCCTTTTGCCACAATCCTCTTCATGGTAAACCTCACGCTTGGCTTTATAGCTCTATTCTATACCATCTATCGCATGACAAAGAATCGCCATGCCAAGGTGCTTGATGTGGCTTTGCCTATACTTCTTTGTTTGTCGTTTGCAGCATTGACCTTCGGCTTGGCTTTGCGCTGGATAGTGAGTGGCAATATTCCTATGTCGAATGGCTACGAGAGTATGCTCACGGTGGCATGGTTTGTGATGCTGATAGCCATAGTCATGCAGATGAAGATACGCCTGATGATGGTGTTTGGCTTCCTGCTCTCAGGCTTCTTCTTGCTTGTGAGCCATATCAATCAGATGGACCCAGCCATAGGACAAATGATGCCAGTACTGAATAGTCCGCTATTGAGCCTGCATGTCAGCATCATCATGATGAGCTACGCTCTGCTGTCGTTGACATTCATCTGTGGCATCATGGGCTTGGCTATGCGCTCGCATGCAGAAGCTTTGCAGGTGTTGAGCCGAATATTCCTATATCCTGCCATCACTTGCATGGGCTTCGGTATCTTTATTGGAGCTATTTGGGCAAACGTTAGTTGGGGAAATTATTGGAGTTGGGATAGCAAAGAAACCTGGGCGCTTATCACCTTTATGCTATACGCCGTGGTGGTACACACTCAGAGCTTACCATTATTCCGTAAGCCAATAGCATACCACGTATATATGACCTTAGCTTTCTTGAGTATTATCATGACATACTTTGGTGTGAACTACTTCCTCACAGGCATGCACTCGTATGCATAAGCGATTAGGCGCATAATCGTATGCGACTATTCGAAAGAGCTTATGCGACTAATCGCATGAAAACGAAGAGTGAAGAATCAAATAGCAATAAGACTAATGGATTCTTCACTCTTCGTTCTTCACTCTTCACTTAAATTCTTCACTTAGAATACGAATGTTCTAAGTGCCCAGTAGCTTACGATACCGGCGATATATCCTAAGAAGGCAACCCATGAGATGTGCTTCATATACCAGCCGAAGGTAATCTTCTCTAAGCCCATTACAACAACACCTGCGGCACTACCGATGATGAGCATAGAACCACCCACACCAGCACAGTATGCCAAGAGCTGCCAGAAGATTCCGTCGACAGCCATATCGCCTACAGCCTGTACAGGATACATGCCCATACAACCAGCTACGAGAGGCACATTGTCGACAATACTTGATAGCACACCAATGATACCTGTAACGAGATAGTGGTTGCCATCAAACCAAACGTTGAGGCCTTCGCCAAGCTGTGCCAAGGCTCCGATAGTCTGCAAAGCACCTACTGCCATCAAGATACCGAGGAAGAAGAGAATGGTAGACATATCAATGCGAGTGAGCATACGGCTTACACGCTTCTGCATACCGTCGCTATCGTCGTGCTCAAGGTGGCGATACATGCTCTCTGTAACGGTCCAAAGAATACCGAGAACAAGCAAAATACCTACGAATGGAGGCAGATGGGTGATGGTCTTGAAGATAGGAACAAAAATCAAACCGCCTACGCCAAGGAAGAAGATAAGCTTACGCTGAGAGGCTGTGAGATAGTCTTCTTCTGCGTTTGCTGCCTTCTTAGCTTCCGGTACAACAAGCTCGCCATTAAGGCTTAGCGAAAGAACGTAGGCAGGGATAACCATAGAAACGATAGAAGGTATCAGCACTTCGGTGATAACACCAGCTGCTGTGATAACGCCCTTGTTCCAAAGCATGATGGTTGTTACGTCGCCAATAGGCGAGAATGCACCACCAGAGTTGGCTGCGATGATGACAAGCGAAGCATAGATGATACGATCTTTGCGTTCTTTCACAAGCTTGCGCAATATCATAATCATCACGATAGAAGTGGTGAGGTTGTCGAGGATGGCACTAAGAATAAAGGTCATTATGGCAATACGCCATAGCAATGAGCGTTTACTCTTGGTCTTCAGAGTGTCTTTGACAAAGTTGAAACCGCCATTCTGGTCGACAAGTTCAACGATGGTCATGGCACCCATAAGGAAGAAAAGGGTAGTACCGGTTTCACCAAGGTGTTCCTCAATAATCTTGCTCACGGCATTAGCCATCTGACTGTGGTCGACGCTTGCGAGAGCAGGAACAAGAGAGGCTGGGTCGATCATAAAGATGGTCCAGCAGACTACGAACATAAGCAAGGCTATCGCAGCCTTGTTGATTTTAGTTACGCTTTCAATGGCTATGAAAAGATAGCCGATAACGAATGCCAAGATAATGGCAATTGATAGTGTAGACATGATTTTTTAGAAAAGTATATTTGTAATTTGATTAATTAAGGTGCAAACTTACACATTTTTTTTCATACTATCGACCTAATATTGTTTTTTCTACATATTTCTCTATACCTATTTATAATGTAAGCATATTTGCCAATCTCAAAACTTAATGAACAAAAATCAAATAACCATGTTGCTGACATTATTAAAAGAACTATCTTTGCAAGCGACTAAACATAACTAGTCAATAACTACGCAAATAACTAAACTAAATCACGATATTTAACTATCCGTAAAGATGGAACAATCAAAACATTTCTTTGCTGTCGACCTTGGTGCTACAAGCGGCAGAACTATCATAGGTACTATCGAAAATGGAAAGATGGTGCTCGAAGAGCTTACTCGCTTTGATAATAACCTTATTCAGACTGGTGGACATTTCTATTGGGATATCTACGCTCTGTATAATGAGATTATTAAAGGATTGAAGCTCGTAGCAAAGAAGGAAATCGAAATCCAAAGCATCGGTATCGATACTTGGGGCGTAGATTTCGTATGCGTAGACAAGAATGGTAGCATATTGCGCAACCCTCTTGCTTATCGCGACCCTCACACCTTCGGTAAGATGGAGGAATATTTCGATAAATGTATGCCTAAGGAAAAAGTTTATGATATTACTGGTATACAGTTTATGAACTTCAACTCCCTGTTCCAGCTTTATGCTATGAAGCATGCACAGGATGTGGCACTCGAAAATGCAGATAAGATATTGTTTGTGCCAGATGCCCTTAGCTATATGCTCACAGGCAAGGCTGTATGCGAATATACTATCGCTTCTACATCGCAGATGCTCGACCCCCGCACTCACGACCTCGACAATTCGCTCGTAGAGAGTGTAGGCTTGAAGCGTAGCCAGTTTGGCGAAATGGTAAACCCTGGTACAAAGATAGGAACTCTTACTCCAGAGGTACAGAAAATGACTGGTCTTGGAGCAATCCCTGTAATTGCAGTTGCTGGTCATGACACAGGTAGCGCCGTAGCTGCTGTGCCTGCAAAGAACGAGAAGTTCGCTTATTTGAGCAGCGGCACATGGAGCCTTATGGGTATCGAGACAAAGAATGCTGTTATCAACGAGCGTAGCTTCGACCTCAACTTCACCAACGAGGGCGGTATAGAGAATACTACCCGATTCTTGAAGAATATCTGCGGTATGTGGATTTATGAGCGTTGCCGTAAGGAATGGAAGGATGCTGAAGGCTTGGGTCATGCAGAGTTGCAGTCGGCAGCTATGAAATGTGAACCTTTCCGCAGCATCATCAACCCTGACGACGAATTGTTTGTAAACCCTGCTTCTATGGTTGAGGCTATCAACGAATATTGCCGTCGCACCAATCAGCCTGAGCCTGTAGGTTATGCTCAGACATGTCGTTGTATCTTCGACTCTTTGGCTTTGCGCTATCGTCAGGTTATAACATGGCTTAAGGAGTTTGCCGACTTCGATATCGATGTGCTGCATATTATTGGTGGTGGCTCAAAGAATGAGTATCTCGACCAGTTTACAGCAAACTCTTGCGGCGTAAAGGTGTTGGCAGGTCCTCAAGAGGGTACTGCTATCGGCAATATCATGCTCCAGGCTAAGGCTGCCGGCATGGTTGACGACATCTGGCAGATGCGCGCCATCATCGCAAATAGCATAGAACTAAAGGCTTTCGAACCTCAGGACAAGGAGATTTGGGATGCCGCTTACGAGAAATATCTTGAAATAACAAAATAATATTTAATAAAAACGTAAACTATAAAAACTAACATGAAAACAGAATTGGTAACAAAGGCTTATGAAGTAGCCAAAGAGCGTTATGCCGAAATCGGTATCGACACAGAAAAAGTATTGAAGCAGTTGCAGGACTTCCATCTCTCTTTGCATTGCTGGCAAGCAGACGACGTAAAGGGATTCGAGGTACAGGCTGGTGCTTTGTCGGGTGGTATTCAGTCGACAGGTGACTTCCCTGGTGCAGCTCGCAACATAGACGAACTCCGTCAGGATATCCTCAAGGCTAAGAGCCTTATCCCTGGTAACCACCGCTTGAATCTTCACGAGATTTATGGCGACTTCAAGGGCAAGGTCGTAGACCGCGACGAGGTGACTGTAGAATACTTCCAGTCATGGATAGATTGGGCTAAGGAGAATAACACTAAGCTCGACTTCAACTCTTCAAGCTTCTCTCATCCAAAGTCTGGTAGCCTTTCTTTGGCTAACCCTGATGAGGGCATCCGTCAGTTCTGGGTAGAGCACACAAAGCGTTGCCGTGATATCGCTAATGCTATGGGTGAGGCTCAGAATGATCCATGTATCATGAACCTTTGGGTACACGATGGTTGCAAGGACGTTTCTGTAAACCACGCTTTGTATCGCAACACTTTGAAGAAGTCGCTCGACGAAATCTTCGAGAAGAAGCAGCCTATGATGAAGGATTGTATCGAGGGTAAGGTATTCGGTATCGGTCTTGAGTCGTTTACTGTAGGTTCACACGACTTCTATACAGCTTATGCTGCTCAGAACGATAAGATTTTGACTATCGATACTGGTCACTATCATCCAACAGAGTCGCCTGCTGATAAGGTTTCGGCTTTGCTTCCATTCCTCAAGGAGTTGATGCTCCACGTTTCTCGTCCTGTACGTTGGGACTCAGACCACGTAACAATCATGGACGACCCAACACAGGAGTTGTTCTTCGAGATTGTTCGTGCAAATGCTCTCGACCGCGTACACTATGGTCTTGACTTCTTCGATGGTTCTATCAACCGTATCGGTGCTTACGTTATTGGTTCTCGTGCTGCTCAGAAGTGCATGCTTCGTGCTCTTCTCGAACCAAAGGAGACTATCTCTAAGCTTGAACTTGCTGGCGAAGGCTACAAGGTGCTCGCTCTTATTGAGGAGCAGAAGGCTATGCCATGGCAGGCTGTATACGACGAGTTCTGCGTTCGCAACAATGTTCCTGTTGGTCAGGAATTTATCGCAGACATCGATCAGTATGTTGCTGACGTAACTTCTAAGCGATAAACAATGGAGATTATTATCGGACTACTTATCATAGCTGCTGGAGCATTTTGCCAATCCAGCAGCTATGTTCCTATCAATAAGGTTAAGGACTGGAGCTGGGAAAGCTATTGGATAGTACAGGGCGTTTTTGCTTGGCTGATACTTCCATTGCTTGGCGCTCTGCTCGCTGTGCCTGCAGGACATAACCTATTTGAACTCTTTACTGTTGCTCCAGGATTTAATATCTGGATGACTATATTCTTCGGAATCCTCTGGGGTGTTGGTGGATTGACCTTCGGACTATCTATGCGCTACCTTGGTGTGGCTCTCGGACAGTCTATAGCTCTTGGAACATGTGCAGGACTTGGTACCATTATGGGACCTTTGTTGCTCGATTTGTTTTTCCCTGAGCTTAATGCTCTCAATGCACTTACTATCTCTGTTGTAATTGGAGTATTGGTTACTCTGCTTGGTATCGGCGTTATTGGCTATGCTGGCTCTTTGAAGGTTGCATCGTTGTCGGACGAAGAAATGAAGTCGGCAGTTAGCGATTTCAACTTCCCTAAGGGATTGGCTATCGCCATCTTGGCTGGTTTGATGAGTGGATGCTTCAACGTAGGTTTGGAGTTTGGTAAGGATATCAACTTCGGTGCTGATACTCCTGACATGTTTAAAACTCTGCCTGCAACAATGCTCGTTACCTTTGGTGGCTTTATAACAAATGCCATCTACTGCTTCTATCAGAATCAAGTTAACCACACTTGGGGCGATTATAAGAAGAAAGCAGTTTGGGGTAATAACCTTATGTTCTGTTTGCTTGCAGGCGCATTGTGGTATAGCCAATTCTTTGGCTTGTCGTTGGGCAAAGGATTCCTCACCGAGGCTCCAACTTTGATGACACTTTCGTTCTGTATCCTTATGGCGCTCAACGTTACATTCTCTAATGTTTGGGGCATTATCCTTAAGGAGTGGGCAGGATGCAATAAGAAGACTATAGCAGTATTGATATTGGGTATTGCTATTCTTGTGTTCTCAACATTCTTGCCACAGATGATTTAGAATTTTGGTTAGATTAGAATAATTGATATGAAAAAGGCGTGCAACGGATTTCCTTTCGGATTTCAGTTGTACGCCTTTAACTATATATTTATTCTGTTAGTTATTTTGGCAAGTTGAATGCCACGCTCATCTCGTGCATCTGCTCCTGCGACATACCGTCAGGCTCAAAGCCCATGCACTTGGCATCGATGTATATCTTAGCGCTCTTAGAGAGAACGTCAATCTGGTCGAAAGCATCCATAGCATCAAGACCCTTAGCAAAGACTCCGTGCTTCTCCCACATCACAACATCGTAGTCTTCAAGCTCTGCGAGTGTGGCATCAGCAAGCTTAACGCTTCCTGGCAACTCGTAAGGCACAATGCCGAGACCTAATGGGCAGAAAGCCTTTGTTTCAGGAATCATGCTCCAAAGAATGTTTGTAAGCACGTCTTTACCCATGAACTTCTTGTTGTGGCTCATAGCGATGAGCTCGATAGGGTGGGTGTGAACGGTTGCCTTGTAAGCAGAACCACTCTCAATCATGCGGTTGTGAACAGTAAGGTGGCTTGGCAATTCGCTGGTAGGATTAACCACGTTGTCGGCAATGATAACATAGCTTGCGCAGTCGTCGAGGATGCGGATTACAGAACCATTCTCCATAGGCTTGCGAGCAAGGTCGCGCATACGCTTACCTGTTCCCTTGCAATAGAAATAGCAACCTTTGAGATAAGGAAGGGTAACGCCAATCTGCTTAACTTCGCTGATGGCTGGCATCGCTCTAACTTCGTCGTCGATAAGGTCGGTAATGTTTACGGTGATGTTTCCACCGTTACGCTCAGCCCATCCGTTTTGCCACAGATAGCCTGCTACTTCGGCTGTCTTCTCAACTTCAGCAGCGAGAGCAGGACGGCCTTCCAAAATACTTTTCATATTGATTTTATTAAATTAGTAACTTGTATTATTGTTATGATGGCAAAGTTACGTATTATAATTCATTCCTACGCCTAAAGATTTGATTTTTTTACAATAGGTTTTGATAATGAGCTTAAGTGGCTGCACTCGGTAATAAAAAAGAAAACTTCGTATTTCTTTTGTTATTATATAAGATAGGCTACGCTCGGCAATGTGTGAGCAAGCTCACATTGCCGAGCGTAGCCTATCTTTCCACTCGTTTGAATAAATTTCTTACGCTCAAGAATACAAATACATTTGCATTCTCTTCGCTTA